>Ga0181420_1000127_pt1 | contig 28008 bp, 15 predicted proteins | sample 43SPOviralmetaG_FD_130145 | JGI IMG/M metagenome (GOLD analysis project Ga0181420, IMG submission 130145) | Marine viral communities from the oligotrophic San Pedro Time Series (SPOT) site, San Pedro Channel, CA, USA - 43 SPOT_SRF_2013-05-22 | ecosystem: Environmental > Aquatic > Marine > Strait... | reverse complement strand
CCACCAACCCATAATCTTAATGGTTCGAATATTTTTTCAGCTAACATTTTCATATTGTTAGTTTGTTCTTCGTTAGGTGTGTTATCTATATTACATCTTTTAGCTGTGTTTGAGTGTATTGCTTCAGCTAAAGTTATGTGTTTGCTTATATTACTCATTGTCTTTTATAGCTTTTTTTATCTGCTCCTCAGTAACTATAAGTTTAAAACTTATATCAGCATCCCATCTAGCTATAGCGTCGTTGTCTTTATATAATATAGCAAGCGGAACAGATTTTATTTTTTTCTTAAAAGAAGGTGTTTGATCTTCTAAATAAGTTATTCTATGTTCCACATTTTTAACTTTGTCAATTTTAGCAGAGTTTTTTAAATTCCACTCAGAGTTTATTTCTACTAAAACGTATTTTTGTGAGTATAACACGCTAGAAAGCAATAACATTGCTAAAGTTAATATATTTTTCATAGTTTTATTTTTTAATTATCTGGTAAAGCTTTTCGTCAATTTTATCTAATTTTTCACTATTTTGCTCCACCTTGTCTTGCGTGTTCATTATTGTCTCCCTGATTAGTTGATCTTTTAAATCATACTCAGTTCTACTAACCTCTGGCTTAGGTAGTTCTTTAGCAAGATCTATATCTTTTTGAAGAGCAAACCACATGCCTACAACAGTTACAACAAAACTTACAATTATAGCAAGTGTTTTTAAATCTAAATTTAATTCAGTGTTTTCTGAAATTTTGTTACTCATTTTAGCTTCCTTTTTTTAAACTTCTTACAACTAAAGAAGGTGAATTATTAATACTTGGTTTTGAATTATAACTTGGCCTAGAATTAAAACTAGGTTTACTATTAAAGCTAGGTTTATTATAGCTATTGTTTATTATAGGTTTTAGCCTATTGTAATTTATTACTGGCTTTACAACTGGTTTATAAGTTACAACTGGTTTGTTATTTATAACGAGTCTAGATCTACTTAGTTTACCTAAGGCTATTTTATCTTTAACTTTCATAGTTCTTCTGCTAGAATTATAAACCACATTATAACCTTGATTATTAAAAGGCCCTTGATTCCAAGGTCTAAGGTAATAATCCCAGTAATTCCACGGTCTGTAAAAGCTAGAATAATAAGAATAATAACTGCCTTGATAAAAATCAAAATCATACCACAAAGGTCTCATACCCCAATATCCGTAATTATTAGCATAATAAAATCTTGGCTTTATTGGCTTAATAACAAAACGTATAATATTAGTATTGTAATCGCTAAACACAGAAACGTCTGTTGTCTCTGTTATAAGCATAGTATCATTAATGTATTGATAACTTCCACAGCTACATAGTAGCATTACTAGTATTATTAGTTTTTTCATATTATTTTTTATTTTCACATTCACATTCGTAATTCTTAAACATTAACCTATACATTAATGAGTTCCAAAGTTTTTTCATTTTTACTATCATTTTTTGTTTATTTAAGTTTTAATTATAATACGCATTTAATATAGAGTCTTGCTGTTTTTTAGTCAACGCGTTAAACTCATCAGCTTTTCTTTTAGCTTCTTCTGCTTTTAATTCTTTAGCTTTATCTCTTTTTGACTTAGCTTTAATTTTAGATTTTTCTTTACTTTTTATTTTCTTTTTTTCTTTTGCTTCTTGCTTTATTAAATCGTTTTCTTCATTTTTAGCATTTACATCCCAAGCTCTCCAACCTAAACCTAAAGCTAATCTTTGGTATTTAGTGTTTCTAGTATCTAAAGATTCTGCAATTGCGTTAATTTCTGAAACAATTCTATCAGCAGGAAAATTAGTAACACCTTCAACTAAAGAGCCTAGTACTTGGTATTTAGGACTTAAATTAAACTTACCATCTATTGTAATATCAAATCCTCTTTCAGCTATAACAGCTTTTTCAAACTTATTTGTTTGTATAGCGCTGTATATTTTTCTTAATTTAGATCCAATAGGTGGGGAAATATTAGCAGCCTCAAGTATAGTGTAAGTATGATCAGCCATATATCCTTTCTTTTCTTGTTCGTTATATTTCATAACAACATTTTTAATAGCTGAAATAGTTGCACCAGTAAGACCTGATCCTTTTAACAAAGTATCTAACATGCTATTTAACATTCTACTTGTCTTTTTGTCTAAATTTGCATCTTTTCTTTCTTCATCTTCATCTTCATCAAACCCAGGTAAAAACGCAAACAAAGCATTTTGTAAAGCAGTAAATATAGCGTTTTGAACAGCGCCGTAATATATTATTTTAGATATATTAGATAAATCACTTTGTAATTGAGTTTCATAACCTTGAGATATTCTTCTTTTTATTAAATCTAAACCAGCTTTTTTCATTAACCTAGTATACTGCATTGTAACGTTTTGAAAATTCAAAACAAGTCTACCAATTGTACTAGCTTGTTGAGGTGATATTAGCAACGGATCTGACGACTGTTGTGTTGAATCTGCTATTGCAGAGAAATCTTCCCATGCTTTAGCTTCTGCCTCTTGCTTAGTTAAACCTTGACCTATATAAGTATTTACTCTATTTCTATAAAAAGAAGCTCCACCTGCCGCTATAGCAAAACTATCCACCATTTGTGTAGGTAAAAATCCTTTTTCTAGTATCTTAGCAAGAACTGCATTTGCTTTATTTTTAGCTCCTTTTGCAGCGTTAGCTATTTCAGATTCATTTACGTTAATTTTTAGTCCTGATCTACGTTCTTTTAATTTATTAGAATTAAATATATAAGTAAAATCTTTCCAAAACTGTGGTTGATTTGCAAATGAAATACCAGCTTTTACAGGATTATTATCTGACCAATTAATAAAGTTTACTGTTGACAAAGTTTGTAGCAATGCTGATTTTCTGTTAAAAAACATAATAGCACCAATAGAGTTATTTACCCAATTATTCCATTTGTTTGTTATCTTGTTGCTACCTGAAGGTCTGTTTGTACCAGTCTTCATTCTATATATTATATCTTCTAAAGCATCTCTTTGTCTTGTGCCATATAAAGCTTGTATTTTGTTTAAATTTTGATCGCTAAATATTTCATCAACATTTTCTATAAACTCTGCTAAATATTCTTTTCTTTTTACTCCATCATTCATGCTATTTAAATCAGACAATAACGATTGAGTGTCCCAGTATTTACTTGGTTCAGGCCAAACATTTTCTTTACTCATTAATAATGCAGAGTTTGCAAAAGCACTTAATTTTTGATCACCTGCTACTAGTTGATTTAGTTTAGCAGCGTCTCTTTTTGATATACCAGGTATTTCATATCCAGCTTTAGTCCATAAAAACACTCTTACAGCTTGGTCATAAGTAAAATCTCCAGAAGGAATTAGTTTACTTAATCTATTTTCCTTTGATAAAGCTTGTAAGTTTTTATAATCTTTTAATAATGTTTGCTTACTATTTTCTATTGCAGAAACTCCTTTCATGTAAGGTTTTATTAAAGCGTCTTGAAAAAACTTTTGATCTTCGTTACCTTGTTTTCCTTTACCAGCAAAAACATAAGAAGTCATACCTTCAAAATCTTCGGCAGAAGGAGGTAGAAAAACTTTATATTTACCAATACCTGCTCCCATTCTTCTTGCTACAATTTCAGAGTATCTTGCTTCTGAAGCAACTCCTTTGTTTCTTTCTATCATGTCGTTAAATCTAGTGCTAAATGTTTTGCTAAAATTAATTCTAGCTTGTTGAACTTTTGATTTAACATCTACAGTTTCTAAAGCGTCTCTTACAGCTTTAACATTTTTGATAGCATCGTCAGCAAAATAAAAATCATTATATCCTTCAGCAGCTTTGTTTAAAACCCAGTCTGCTTTTGCAGATGCTTTACCATCTTCTAATCCTGTAATGTTTTTTATAGGTATGTTTAATCCGTTGGTTTTCAAAAACGCCTCTATTGCAGGAGCAGCAGTCATAGGTCTTGCTGTTAAAACAAACATATTAGTAGGCCCAAATTTTTCTTGTAGTTTTAAAGCTTTTTTAAATAATGGCGCTGTTTTACCGTCTATAACTTTGTCAAATTCGCTAAAATCAAATTTAGCTCCTTTAGATTCAAGCTCTGCAGATCTAGCTGCAAACTCTGTAGCATCTATTTTTCCTTTTACGCCATCAGGCATTGTGTAAAGTACGTTAGATTTAGTTATGGCTAACGTATCGTCAAAGTCTAAAACAGTTATACCTTTAGGTGTTAATGATAATTTATATGACTCAGCGTTTTGTATTGCTTTTTGTTTAGAATTAATACTAGTTAGCTCGTCTATATTTATTTTGTCACTTAGTTTTATTATTTCGTTTTTTATATAGTTGTCACCAGAAATACCATCTAAGGTTGTGAAATTATTTCTTTGACCTTTGTTTAAAGCTAACATCCTAAAATCTCTAGCCCTACTTGTTGTTCCTCCTGGAGCGTCATCTTGTATGTCTGAATATAGTTTAACCCCTAGTGTTTGAGTATAATTAGCAATAGCCTCACCAACCTCTATTGCTTGATAAGTTAATATAGTTTCTAACTCTACAGGTGTTTTAATTACTTTAGCAGCATTATTTAAAACTATTTCGGCTAAAGATAATGAAACATTTGCAGCAGGATCAACATGCTCGCCTTTAAACCTTAAGTAAGACATAGGGCTTGTTGTTGGGCTGTTTAATCTATTTTGAGTATAAGACTCTAAAGAAACTAAACTTTTTCTTTTATTTGAAAGTTTGTTGTAAGCTTTTTCCGCAGCCTCGGTAGCATATTCAACTGCTTGTAAATAATCTGGATGAAATTCATTTGCGGCTTGAGAGCCTTCACGTATGTCTAATAAATTTAAAGTTGTTAAACCTCTCATTCCTCTAGCGTTACTTGTATTAGATTCCTGCCATCTCATGAAACCTGGAGCTAACTCTGGTTTAGAAGCTAATAACTCAGTAGCTTTGTCCATTAAATACCCTAAAGCAGCATGATTAGCCGCGTTTGCAGCTCTTATTCTGTCTCCAAATCTTCTCTCTATTTCTTTAATTTTATCAGCTTTTGAAATCTTTTTACTTAAAACGTTACCTATTTGCTGCATTAATCCTGAAGAAGAATTAAATATCTCAATATCTGCAGGGTTAAAAGGTAAGTCTAAGTTATCTACATTTTCAATTATTTCTTTTCTTAAGTTTGCTAGAGCTACATATTTACCCTGCGCGTCAGGTATAATATTACCTTTTTTATCTCTTTTTGTAATTGCACCGTCTAAATACCTATTAGTTATAGCAAATACATCTGGACCTAAAAACTTAACTAAATCAGAAGGCATTTCTTTCATTAAAGCTTCGGAAAAATCTCTTAATTGGTCCATTGATACTTCTTGAGCTCTAGCAGTTATAGTTTGCCTGTAAACATACATGTATGGTTTAAATATAGCTGGCATTTTATCTTGCTCAAATAATTGAATTAAAGGACTTTTAAAACCTGAAACTCCATCGCCAAACAATTCGTTTAAACCTAAGTTATCCCATTCGTCTTGTATTTCTTTTGGTTGCAACTCTTTTGCTTCTATAAAATTAGAATTATTCGTATCATAGTTTACAGCAACATCTAATAAATCATACAAACCTTGCGTCATTTCTTGCGAAGTAACGCTAAATTTAATTTGACCACGTTCCATTTGGTTGCTAAGGTTTTCAATAGTGTTGTCAGCAAAAACATAACCTAAAGCTTGTTGGTTTTTAACCAACGCTTGATATATAGGTCCTTGAGTTGCTAAATCTCTACTCATTATTTCAAAACTAACTTCAGCACCTAATTCTTTAGCTAAAGATTCTTTTTTACTTGCGATCACGTTGCCATTTTTAAAGTAATTATCTAAAAATTGCTCATCACTTATTTGGTTATTAGCGTTAGGTAATCTTCTTATTAATTGAAAACCTGATGTCATACCTGCTTGATTAGTAGATGTGTCAGATATATCTATTACTTTGCCTTTCCAGTCAGAGGTAAAAACTCCGTTTACTTTTTTCTGTATTGCTGCAGGAAAAGCAACAGACAACCAACTAGTTGTTGCGTTTTCTAGTATGGCTTTTTTGTTTTTTATTAAAAAGTTTTTAAACTTATCATTTGCTTTGCCACCCATTTCTTTTTTAATATCAATGTCAACATCGTTAGCTATTGATTGTTTTATTTCTCTAACTATAGGTGTTTGTGTGACGTTTTTAGAAACAGCTTTGTCAATACGATTTTTTAAAACTCTAACAGTTTTGATTATTTTTTGATTAACATTTTTTAAAGCATCGGTATCAAAAACTTTACTAGCTAATAAACTTTTGTATTTTTGTTTTTCTGTTACAGCTGCGTTTGTTTTTACGTTAGCGTCTCCAGAAATTTGAAGCGTTGAATCATCAATTTGTTGTTGATAATTGTTTATCAAAGTTGGATTTAATCTTAATACGTCTAGTATTCTTTTGTTTATTCTAAAGTTTAAATATCCATATAAACTTGTGTTACCTTTTATTTTTTTACCATCATTATCATATTCAGCTGGAATAAAACTATTTAAATCACTTTTACCTGTTCTACTAGGATTTATTAAAGCAAACTGAACGCCTTGGTTTAATTCTTTTTGAACTTCGTTTCTTAAACCTTTAAAAGTTTTTGATATAACAGCATCTATCATGCCAGGAAGTTGCTTAGCTAAAGCTTCAGAATTAGGATCATAGTTGTTAGCTAATCCAATATCATCTACTATTTTTTTAGCAGCTTGAGCAGATTTACTCAAAGATAATGTTTGTGCTCTATCTTGTTTTTCGTCTTCAGGCATTGTTGCTGCTGGTACTTTACCTTTGTCTTTAAACTTACCTCCAAAATGTGCAGATCCATTAAAATTTTTAACAAACTGAAAAACATTAAATCCTTCATTTTCTTTAAATTGCAAAGCTGACGGCAGCATTAAGTTTATAAAATTTCTTATCACGTTTATAGTGTCAGCGTTTATTTCAGAACCAAACTCGCCACTGTTATCTGCTAACACATCTGATAAAGCGTTTAAAGCTTCTTCATAATAAGCAGCGTCTTTTACAAATTTTCCATCTGCATCTTTTTTAGTGTAGCTACTTTCTAATCTAAATATAACTTGAGCATGTAAATCAGGTTGAGATTTTTCCATATAGTCTAAAAGCTCTTGACCTTTTTCGTCTATATTTTTCTGATTTTTAAATTGTTGTTTTACGTAAGGGTGTAAAACTTCATGAGCAGCAATGCCTGTTCTCATTTTTTCTATAGAAGCATCTTTATCTATAATAATAAAATTACCTTCTGATACACCATCAAAACTTCCGTCGTTTAAAGCTTCTGTCACTCTAGCTAGCCTTTCTTTTTTATCTTTTTCTTTAAGTCCAGAGTCTTCTAAAGCCCTAGCATAAGCTATAAGTATTTGTTTATTTTTATCTTTACCTTCGGCAATTACAAAATTAATATCTTTAGTAATAAACTGATCAGCAAAAGCTTTAGCGTTTTCTAAACCACTATCAAAACCTTTAGTATATTGTTCTTTAAAATAAAGTTCTTTACCTTTTCCTTCAATTCCTTCTGTGTTAACTTCTCTAACCTTATCATAATAAGATTGTTTTTCTTCTTGCGAAAGTTTATCCCATTGTTTATTAAGATTAAAAAAAGAGGCTGCTTGCATTCTTGTTGAATACATTTGATATCCTAAGTTAAACTCTTGCTTTAATTGATTAAGTGTTTTGTTTTTTAAATTATCTAAAGAAGCATCTTTATTAGTTAAAAGACTTTCTCTCTCTCCCATTAATTCATTAAAGTTGTTTCTATACTTAGTTTCTAGTTGCCTTAATTGAACTGGTGTTATGTTAGGATTCATAGAAGCTTCTTGAAAAGCTCTACTGTTTTCTCTAATTTTATAATTAACTTCTCCTATTTCATAAGCTTGTTCTAAAGTTAAATCCGTACCTAATCTATTTAAAACATCTGAATCTAATTTAAATTTCTCACTTTGCAATTCTTCTATTAAAGCATTAACCTCTGGTGTTCTCATAGGAAGAGGTATATTAGTTATATCTAAACTAGAGTTTTGAGCTAGATTAATACCTGTTAATTCTTTAAATGCTTTAAGGTTATTTTTTAATTTTGCTAAATCTGCTTTAGTATAAAGCTCACTTGCTATAGCTTGTTTTATAGCCGCTATACCGTTTGTACCGCTTATAGCACCACCCATTAACGCTCCTTTAGCATAAACTTCTAAGCCTCCAGTAAAAACACCTTTGAATTTTTCTACACCTACAGCGCCTTCTGGAAATAAATTTTTATTTTGATCTAAAACATATATTGAAGACCAGTTTTGAATTGCGTTTGTACCCCATTCTGATAATCCTTCTCTGTTTAAACCAGTGGCCATTTCTTTACCAGCAAAAACTATAGACTCAGTAATAGTTTGTTTAGGTATCATCTTTAAACCTTTCTTAGCTTGCTTCAACAGTAGCATTGTACCGTATTTTTCAAACATAACTTCTGCAATTCCATCAATAAATTGTTTAGTTAGTTTTTGTCCAGGAGTAATTTTTAATGTTTTCTTATCTTTCTCTATTTCAGACTCTAGCGCCATAATAGAAAAAGGATCTTCAGCTGTTTCTAATTTTTCTAAATTTTGCTTTAAACGAATCGCTGCATCTTTTTGATCTTTAGCAACCTCTAAACCAGCGCTACCTGCTCCACTTAAAAAAAACAAAGGAAGAGCTGCTGAACCAGTTAAAGCCATACTAAAAGAAGGTATAAGCTCTGTAGTACTTGCCGCCACCCATCTACCTGCGTCAGATGCAGATTTTATTTCGTCAATTTTTAAAGACTCTTGATATGTAGCTGTTTCCTTGTCGATACTTTTACTAAGATCTACTATTTGATCTTCGCCAAGTTGAGCTTGAATTTTCATCATAGGATTACCTGTAGCTCTATAAGATATTTCGCCAGATAATTGATCCATTTGATTTACAATATACATCATATCCACACCTATGTTTTTAAAACCAGTTCTTAACTGTCTAAGTCTGTTGTAATCCGCTCCAAAATTTTTAATAGCTAGTGGAGCTACGTCAATGTATTGATTAACTAATTTTTCACTTTCTTGTAGGTTTGCTTGAGATTCTATCAAGTTTTCAAAATCTGTAGTAAGATTTGTCCAACCTTCAAATGATGGAGCTTTTGCGTATGCTTCTTCGTTTGCTCTATAAGTATTAAGTTCAGATTCAAATTTTTTTGCTTCTTCAGGTAAATTTTTAACTGTTTCAATAGCCTGGTTTTGTAAATTAAAAGTCAGCGCTAATATATCATCTCTAGTTTTTTGATCTAAATCATTAGCAAACTCAGAAGATCTCCTTGCTTTGTAATCTGCTTTTCTTTGTGCATCAAATTTTAATAATTCTTCTTCTGATGCTTTTCCAAAATCTCCTCCTTTTTCATAAATTTGATATAATTCAAATTCTCTTTGTGAATCAAAATCTTTTTCAGTAAGTTCTTCTCTATATATAACGGTCCCGTCTTTTGTTCTTTTCGGTGAAGTATCAAATATATCAGAAAAACTACCTGTTGTTAATGTTTTTTTAATTTTTGCAAATTTATTTCTAAGACTACTCCAGTATTCTTGCTCAATATTTTCTATTTCTGGAGCTTTAATATATTTATTATATTCTTCAAAAACACCAGCACTTCTTGCATTAGCTTCGTTTAAGTAATTAGGATTACCATTATTTTTTATATATTCGTTAATTTTTTCAGCAGAAGCAGCTAAATCATCATCGTCACTTACAGATATACCTTGCATTAACGCTTCAATACCCAAAAGTGGTATTAAACGTTCGGTGTCTTCAATACCTTTTGCATTAAATTTTGATAAATTAATAGCATCTAAACTACCCCAGGCAGTTCCTTCTGTTGAATTTAAACCTACTTGTGAAAGTTTTCTATTTATATTTTTGACAACATCTGTTTCGTCACCAGCTAAATCGCTAGCACTTACAAGATACTTGTCTAGTGATACCGTAGAAGTATTTACCGAAAACGGCTCCATAACGTCGGGTACATTGTTTTCTTTCGATCCCGCAGCTGCACCCTGAGTTGCTTTTGAGATCGGTTCTTTTTTTATTTCTTGACTTTGTTTTAAAACAGCTCCTATTAAAGATTTAAATTCTTCAACACTTTTGCCGTTTTTTTCAGCAAGTTCTATTAACTGAGATTCAGTGTATTCGTCACCTTCTCCTGTTACGTATATAATTTCTGCCATGTGTTTTTATTTAATTGTTTATTGCTGCTGCAAAAGCAGTTGTATCACCTAATGAAATAGCAGGAACTCCACCTACATCAACCCAAACATAACTACCATCATCAAAAGGATTTTTTCTATATGCTTTTAATTTATAAGCAGTTCCTTCATCATTTAAAAGCCAAGCTGCGCCCATGCCATTAATATTATTTGCTTTGATCATATCTACTCCTGCAATAAAACCTTTTATTTTATCATCTGGAGATGTATCTTTAGCGCTACTTTTACCTGGCCCAAAAGGAACTCCATCTTTAGAAGGCTCAAGCATTCCTGAGTTGTCTAGGTTTTCATAAAACTTGTCTTTATATCTTTGTGATAGTAAGCTTCTTTGATCTGTAGTAAGTGGAGTGTTTGCATCCCACATTTCATATAATCTTTCGTCTTCACCCTCAGGAATAAATTTAGTTCCATCAGCACGAACTTCTTTTTGTTTCATGAAATCATTATTCCAAGCTGTTGCCGCTACTGTAGGGCTTACTAAATAAGCAGATGCTGCCGTTTGTAAAGGTATATCTAAACTTGCTTTTATTTTTTCAATATCAACAACTTCTTGCATTTGGTAAATTTCTTTACCTGGAATAGCTGCTATTGGATTACCGTTTTTATCTTTGTCATATATTTGAATTTTAGCTAAAGGTTTAATAAAATCAGGATTTAATACTGACGTGTCTGAAACATATTCTCCCTCTACTAATTTACTTCCGTATAAACCATTTTTTTCTCCTATTGAAACATATGAATTCAAAGGTTTGTCAACTGGATTGTATAAACCCATATCCATTGCGTCATAAGAATTACTGTTTATACTGTAAAAAGGAATTTCACCAATAGAATCAACTCTACTTGTAGATAAATTCCAACTATAAGTGTCTAAATCAAAACTATATTCTTGTTTAAAACCTGGCTTTATTACATTATTATTTTCATCATACACAGGAGCTTCAAAAGATTTAGCTTGAGTCACAGTATTTAAAAACATACTTAAGTTAGGATCTTGCGCGGGGTTTGTTTGACCTGGTTTTTTAGTGCTCCATTCTGTTCCATCAACACCTAAGTTTTCTACCATGTTTTTTAAATTATCTGGCATTGTAAGTATTTGACTTAGCTTGTAGTCTATTTCACTTATGTTGGCGTCTTCATTTTTTCTTGACTGATTTAATCTATAGTACTCTGTTTTTAAATCTTTTAATTTAGAATCAAGATCTACAACTTTACCAGTTTTTCTTGCTTCGCCAACAGATAAATTCCAAGCCGCTTCTGCATCTTTTATATCTTTATCAATTAAAGCGTTTTTTCTAGAATTTTCTTTAAGTCTTTGCTGCTCTAACGCTTGAAAAGTTCTCATTGAGTTTTGAAAACCACTAACTAGCATTTGGTTGTTTGCTGCTGTTTGATTAGAAGTTGACACATACGGTGTCACGTTTTCGAAATTATATGCCATCTTGTTATAGTTTTGCTCCTGTTTGTGGGTTGTAAAGTTGCTTTCCGCCACCAGACATAAAAGCACTACCTATTGATCCAACAGCTGAAATACCTGATGTTATAGCGTTTGTTTGATCTGCATTTGCTTGCGCTTGTGCTTGCGCGGCCATACCCATTTGTTGTGCTACTCTATCTATTTGTGAATTTTGCCTAGCTTCATTCATGTTTTGTGTAAATATAGAACCTTGCGCTTCTGACTGTTGCATTCTTTGTCCTTCAGATAACCCAATACCTTGTAGCCTTTGTGCTTCAGACATTTTTATACCTTCTAATCTTTCTTCTCCTTGTGCTCTTAGTTTTTCGTTTTGAGCCTCTTGTTGTTCTATACTTGCTGATATACCTTTTTTACTTTCTAACGCTGCTTGAGCTAAAGCTGTTGCGCCTCCAGCTCCTGCGCCTGTGGATCTAATTGCGTCTAAACTATTTGCTAAAGCTATATCTGCTTGTTCAGCTTGCATTTCGGCAGCTTGAGTTGCTACGCCTAAATTAGCAAACTGGTTACTAGCCATACCGCTTACGTCTGTTGCTAAACCACTTAAGTTAGTAATATTAGCATACGGGTTCATTATAGGATCTCTATTTTCTTCTAATGTTTTAAGTTCAGCTGCAAGTCTTTTTTTCTCTGCTCTTGCTTCTCTGGCTGCTTTTTTTGCTCGGCTTCCACCGATAAAACTTCCGATTATACTTGTGCCGGCGCTAATTATACCGGCGGCTACCATGCTCATATTATTTTATTTTTCTGTTTGTATTCTTCAAATGCTTCATACGTTTCGCATGTAAGCATTTTTTCTAATTTTTCTATATTTTTTTCATTACTAGGGTTTGGATGTACATTTACAAAGACTGAATCCTCTAAGGCATATATAACTCTTTTTGCGCCAGCTAAACCATTTACATAAGTAGGAGCATTGTAGGTTATAGTTCCGTTTTCATTTGCTATTTTAAGCTTACCTTTCATCAAAAACCAAGTTTGAGATCTATTGTGAATTTTACCTATAACAACACCACCTTTAAGCATAGACATTTCTCTTACGTATATGCCTTCTGAAAAAGAATGTGTTAATGGAAAAAAACTAGAATTACCTTTAACTACATTAGGATTTTTACTAGACAACAATTGATTTTCTATTTTAATTATTTTATTTCTAAATTCTTGCGTAGCTAGCGCTTGTTTTTGCACTGTTATTTTGTTCATTTAATTTAATTTTATGGAGCAAAAGTACTACTTACAGCAAACAACTCTTTTAATCCATTAGGATTTGTGGTTCCATCTGTTTTCATAGTAACTGTTGCATAATAAGCTTTTATACCTGATGATTGGTTGCCAAATATAACTTGACCTGGTAAAGCATTTTGTGATGTTGTTTGAGTGTTGTTAGGAATAACAGCCATATATTTATTTTGTTTTCTGTCAAAACCAGCTCTATAAGGTATACCATTTTCTTCATAATACCCTTCTTTATAGCTATATATTTTTCTATACTCAGTATTTCCAGGACCTTCTACAATTGAATCAACATAGTTAATCCAATTACCACTAACAGAACTAAAACCTGTTTCATCAGAAAGAAAAGAAGTAACCTCCCAGCCACTAGTTCCTTCGTAGTTTATCGTTTGAAATGTTTTTACATTGTTAGGCGATGGGTTAAATACAAATTGAACAGACGAACTACTTGTTGAGCCATAAAAACTATTCCTAGTTTGATTAGTATAGTGTTTGAATATTCTACTATCGTCTGATTTATCTTTTGCTGAATAAAAACTACCTTGGGAACTAAACATTGCGTCTGGCTTATATGTAAAAAAGCTAGTCCAACCTTTTGTTCTTTCGTCAAAATTTAAAGTTTTGTATAAAGTTCCATCTGGTTCGTATCTATTAAGCGGCTGTATAGATAAAACATAACATTGGGTATAATTGTCAAAAGCGCCTAATACAACGCCTGTGCTAGTAATAGAGGATAACGTATCTCTAAAGAAATCTATCATACCGTAATTTGATATTTCTGTTATATTACCTCCAGCTAATCTTAATACTGCGTTTCTGTTTTTATCAACAAAATATTTCATATAACCATATGACGCGAATGATTCTGGATTTTGACTTATACCCCAGTTTCCTGCAATAGGCGTTATTTGTCCTATTACTAATTTACCTGATGTAGTTATTGCAGAGCCTTCAGCTGTGAACACAGCGTCTTTATCTATTAAAGCATTGTTAACTTTGCGTTCTTGAAATATAAGTAAGTTAGTATCTTCAGCAAATAGCTTTTGTATTGAACCACTTATTGGGTCTACACTTCTAGTTATTTCTTCTGCTACACTAAATTGATTTGTTTGATTAATACCAGTTCTTGAATTAAATATACCAGAGTATATAAGAGAGCTTCCTCTGCGCGTCTGGGCATCTTGTTCTTCAACTAAATAAGCTTTAACACCATAATCAGTGGAAGTATTATTATAACCCCCTCTAATGCGTGATTCTTCTATGTACCAATCTTCATCTGGGTTAGAAGTTTGTGGTCCTGTCCAGTCATAACCAAATGTATATGAGGCTAAATTTGTTACACTTAAAACCTGGTCAAACCTAAAAGAATCATTGTTTGCCAAAGCTGTTACCTTAGTAGGTAAAGTTATACCTGCTCCAGTTATAAACATGCCTACAGCTACAGTAAGTCCAGTGTTAAAATTAACAGCTTGACCAACCGCCACACTAGATTGAGTGCCGTTAGCCGTTCTTGTTATATTTATACTAGGTATGTAAGGAACGTCTGCTAATTTCTTCACATAGTATGAGTTAAAATAAGAAACTTCTAGTGTTAATGGCATATTATATTAATTACTTGTTTTTATTGATTATTACAGTGGACCAGTGCAAGCGCCACTTGAATAAGTAGCGTCTCCAAAGTCTACAAAGAAAGCAGCGGTACCACTACCAGCAGAGCATCCTTCGCCACTTATGTTTGTTGATACTACTCTATATTCTCCAGGAATACTAAAGTTTTTTGTATCACTGTCAGGGTTTCCGTTTGAAGCAGATAATTTTATAGCGTTTATAACATTATTGCTAGTGTCTACGGCTTGAGACCAAGTTGTTCCTCCTAAATTTCTGCGCTGTATTGTGTAATACACCTCTACTAAACTACTACCTGGGTTTAAAGTTGAAGTTAATGTTGGTCTTAAAAACATAACACCTTGTGTTAAAGCGCCTGTTGTAGGTGTTCCAGCCGCGGTATAAGAAGCTCTAGCATTATAGTTAAAGTTTGGTTGTGGAAAAGAAATGTTATTATTAGGGTTTGCTTGAGACTGAACTGTTATTGGCCAACTAAACGTAGGTGTTGATGCTGACGCTAAAAATACTGTTTGAAGACTTTTACCACAATCAGTAGGGGTTGAACCTTCTCTTCCTTCGCATATAACTCTATTAACATGTTGAACACCAACTGTAAAAGTTATAGAACAAGTAGTTGATAATCCTGCGCCGTTTGCATCTCTTACTCTTGCCACAACCGTGTACGTTGATAAATCTACTAAAACACTAGGATTTACAGTTAATACACCGTTAGTACTCATGTTAAATTGAGAATTAATTAAAGAGTAATTAGCTTGAGATGGATCTAAATCAAAAGTTAATTGTTGTGTTTGATTAGCGACATAAGCGCTTCCGTTTTTGGCCGTAAAAGTTTTTATTGTTGTTGTTGTTGATTCTATACCAGTTGGATTAGAACAGTCATCAAATATAGGGGCTACATTTTGTAAGGTAGCGACATAAGGCATGTAACTTGTATAAGAAACGCCTCCTGACGGTGTGTATATTACTTTTATAGTAATGTTATATATACCATTTGATGGTGTGCTTGCTGTACCAGTCCCATACCAAAAAGTAGGACCAGCGGTGTCTAAATCATAAGAAGCATCTAAACCTGAATAGGTCAATGTAAATAAACTTTTTACATCAGAACTAGCGTTATCTTGTGTAAAAGCAGACTCTAAGCTAACAGTTAATAAAGCATTATTGTCTATTGTTGTTCCGCCTCCTGTTACAAAACTTATGCTTTGACCTATTTTAGTATTAGTTCCAGCGCTTTCTGAAAAAGAAGCAGAAGAGCTAGTTAAAGCTGTAATTCCAGGTTCTTGCGAGTTTATTAAGTTGTTTAAAGTATTAAGTTTTCCTTGTAAAGATGTTTCCCAGAATATTTCTAATAAAGAATAAACTGGTTTAGTTTCCGCAACACTTAAAAAAGGCACCATACTTTGAATATTTGCAGCACCTAAAGCGTTTGCGTTTGTTATTGCTCCAACGCCACCTGGCACAGTAGGAACATCAATATCATTTAAAGCAACTTTTCCATTTGCAGTAGTATCTATTTTTATAGCAAAAGGATTTAAATCAGCATTGTAAAAAGGCTGAACTACCGGAGAAACTCCCCACGGTATTGATCCAATGCTTACAGGGGTAGCTGCGGAAGGTGTGCCTCCAACAGGGTTAGTATTAGCAGTACCAACTCGACCATAATCTCCTTGAGGAGCATTACTAACAAAAGGTATACCTTGTATCTCCATATCTCTAACCGTTGCTATAGATAACACTTCTTGATCTTCAAAACCTGGAAAGTATTGCTTGTTCCAAGGAGTGAATTTTAATGGATACCCATAAGGCCTATTGTTTCTGCCGTTTATGTCAGGATTGTTTACTCTAATATACAAAAGCTCACCACTGCTATATTCTGTATCTGTTGGGCCAACTTCTTGTAAATTTCTAGGAACCTTGTTTATATTATCGCTAAGTAAAACTGAAAAAGAAGTATCATTTTCATCTTCACTTCCAGCTATAGGTAAACCATTTACAAATCCTGGCAAATAAACATTGTAATATTCTTGTTGTTGTTGTTTAACAACCACCTTGTAAGAATACCACCCTAAAGGATTAGTTGTTGCGTTCCAAACACCAGGTTGTCCTGGAAAAGATGAACCAGTTTGAGTGCCTATAGCGCTATCTATTTTAACTTGCAACGTATCTCCTAGCCAATTAATTATAGGATCAGCGTTTTGTTCAGTGTATGTGTTGTAGTTAGAATAAATAGTAGAACCTTGAGTGCCATCTACATTATCGTAAGAAGATAATATAACATCTGATTGTCTTCCATATCTATCAGACAGCACAAAACCAACTTGATAGGTTCTATTTTGTTTTAAGTTATGATAAGGGTATTGAACAAAGTTGTGATTATATGGTCTTTTTTTATCAACTAAAGCACTAAAAGGTATTGAATCAGGACCACTATGTTTGTCTACGTAATTACCATATACAACTCTATTACCTATTACTTCTTGTGCTAAAGCTTTTATTGGTACTTTATCATAAACTCTAGTGGTTTGGCCTTGTGGTAACGTCTTGTATGGTTTACTTGAAGCATAGTCATAAGAATAATAATAAGTACTAACAGTGCCATTAACAGGATCTTTAAAAGGCAAGCTTGGAAAATTTGTTGATTGGTTTGGTAATGATGTAACATCTACAGTGTCTAATACTTTTACAGCTAAAGCGTCTGATTCTTTATATAATAAATCAATATCTGTTATAAGAAGTTTAGATACGTTTAAAGCTGGGCTTGAATAAGGCATAGGTGTTTTTAATACAATATTTTCAATATTGTTTTCAAACCAATTTAATATAGTAGACTTGTAAGCATTGTCCATGTCAACTGTATTAGTATTTCCTCCTGCACCAAATTCACTAAATTGTTTTGGTATAAACATTGGTTGAGTAAACGGAGCCATTAAAGAGTACTCATTGTCTTCAAACTTAAATCTATAACTAAACCTTACAAATTTATCTTCTAAAAAAGCAGCATCACCTCTCCAAGCATTATCATAATCTTGGTTTATTCCTATTTTTACAACGGCACCAGTAGCTGAAGTTATTGTTTTTGAAAAAGTTAATGTCCATTTAGTTTTAGTTGCACTAGCATAACTAGCATTAGCAGTAAGTATAGTTGTGTTTGAAAGTATTGTTGATGGATTAGCTGTATCAATTATTATGTCACCTGGTTTTGGTATTATGTCTGGTGAATCATTTGTAGAATCTACTAATATACTATAAATAGGACCAGCATCAACAGTTAATGAGGTTTTAATACCATTAGACAAAAGCTCTGATGTTTTGTTTGTCATTGTAGGTCTTTGCGCTAATAATTCAAAACCATTAGGCGCCGTCATAGGTTCAGACAGTGTTAAAGAGCTTGCAGTTGGATTAATAGCTATAACATAATTAGCTTTGTTCCATTGAGCGGATGGACTTGGAAATCCAGATGGAGCAATAACATCATATGGAGACACAGAATCACCTATTTTTATACCAGCAACATCATCAACACCAATTACAGTAACATTATTAACCGCGCCACCTTTTATATCAAATCTAACTCTATCTAAAACTATTATAGGTTCGCATGGTGCATACTTAGCTACAGATATTTGATCTTCATTTTGATAATGAGTTGGCGTTGTTATGTTACCTGGATTAGCTAAATCTATATTTATTTTTCTAGGTTGATTTAAATTATCAGTAAAAAATAATAAATCCTCTATAAGATTAACTCCTAAAATAGGAAAAGATTTATTAAAATTTAAAAATCCACCTGTTACTAAAGTCTTTTTTACATTAGTGTTGAGGTTTAGTTCATATATAAAATTATCAGCACTTGTAGATCTTACTCCATCTACATTGTTATAATTAGTAGCAAACAAATAAACTTTATTAGTTGTTTCATTTACATAATGACCTATTATAACTGCATTGTCTCCATTTAAACTAGATATAGAAGTGTTACCTAAAACATTTTCAAACTCACCGACGGTTGATCCTTCTGATCTACTAATCATTAAGTTTATAGCTTCTCTATATTCACCGTTAGGCAATAATCGAGAGTCAAGATCTTGATTCATTTTACCTTTTAAAAAGGTATTTTTAATTTCTGCCATGTATTAGTGTTTAATCCATTTAGACTTACCTCTCATAACTTGTATGATTTCGTCTAGCTTAATATTAGATAATCTTATTTTAGCGTTTCTTAATTTAGCAAATTTTTCTTTTTTATATCTTTGTACTATATACTCTTGAACGTTTGCTCTGCTTGATAATATAGCGTGGTTTAAATAAGAGTACATAGCGTCTTCTGCTAATTTAGGTATTTTTACATCTTCCTCATATGCTAAACCATCAGAAATATATTCTAGTATTATAAGTTTACCTTTTAAATCACTAGAAAAACTTATATTACCTTGAGCTTCGTTTATAGAAAACCAACCATTAACGTTCATATTAACAGGATCTCCTCCGTATCTTTGTCCATAGTTTTGAAAACCATATCCCCAGCTACTCATACCCCACCAGTCATACATTCCGTTATTCCAACTCATTGCAGCACCGCCGCCAGTAATAGCAGCAGGATTATGACCTTCCCATCTCTCTTGTGTTAATGAGCTGCCTTCTGTGTTTTCTCCAAACTGATCTTGAACAATTTTTCCTAGGTTATCTTGTATAGGCGTGTTAGATGGAACGCTACTTAGTTGAGTAGGATATATAGTGTGTTTAACACCAGCTGCATCTATCCAAGACATTTTTACGTAGTTCACATAATCTTGTGGTATTGGTAAAGATAATCCAGCAGGTATATTTAATTCCTGAGATTTAATACTTTTTAAAGTATCGTAACTAAATTCTTGTAATCCACGTTTAGCGTGAAATATAACATCAGTTCTTCTTACCTTAGGTATAAGTTTATCTTCGCCAACATAAGCAACCATAAAACCATTAATTAAATCTTTTAATTTAGTATATTCATAACCTCCATAATTATTTTCAACAGCTGATTGTTTTAATTGTACTTTAACATAAGTGTTTAAAGGTAGATTAGCTGGGTAAATAATAGTATTACCAATAACTTGGTAAGTTGTTATGTATTCTATCCATGTTCTACCGTTAGTACTTGTATATAGTCTAAAGTTATTTAAAGCAAAATCAGGATCAATAGGGTTCCAACTAGTAGCGCTACCTAAAACTAAATTTGTATTAAAAGTAGTTGTAACTCTATCTACAGCTGGAGATATAAAAAACTGCTGTGCACCAGCGTAGTATTGTACATTAGTTTCAGTAATTAAACCGCCATTAGGTGTAGACATATTTTAAATTTTAGAGTTTTGTTCTTCTTGCGCTATTTCTTGAGCAGCTACTTGAATGATAGTAGGATCATTTATTATAACTCCAGCATAAGCTAATATTCTAGTTATAACATTTGTTTGTTCTGACACATTTAACTCAAACTGAACTGATCCAGTTGATGAATATTCAAATTGACCTAATGTACCAGGTGAATAATTCCAAATTATTGGTTGTGGAGTTTTTAAATAAGAAAAAGTAATACCGGTAGTTATAGTAGTAGGATATACATAAATTAAATTATTCTCATACAAATATATGGGAAAATCATTAGTAGGTTGTGTTAAAGGAGAAAGTAGTATTTGTGTTATTTCGTTCCTTTGTGAATATTGAGTTAGTTGAATACCACTTGAATAAATAGTACCTAGTCTGTATATAACATCAGTAAGAGCTGCTCCGTTATAAGTTGTTGTGCCAGGTACTAAAGTAAAAGGATTAGTTCCAGTTGTTGTGCCGGTTCTTTGGAAGAATTGTAAATTTTCTTCAATATTTTTAACACGATTCGCATATTCCGTGTCGTTTTGTTGCATGCGATATTGTTGATTTAAATCGTCTTCATACTTTTCAAATATATTTAATTGCACTTGAGTTCCAACTTTGTTGAACTCATCAGGTGTCATATATCCTCTTTGTTGTTGGTTAAGTATTAATAAAACTGTTTTATATACAGTATCTACGTTTATCATGCTATTGTATTTGTTATAATATAAGGGCTCGGATTAACGAACCCTATATATTAGTATTACAGGTTAAGAGATCTTTTTCTCTATAGATTTATAAACTGCAACTCCTTCGTCTGTTTTAAACCACGCGGCTAGTGCTGTATATGGGTTTTCATCAAAAGGTACAGTCATTAACTTTTTACCATTTTTCTTCCATTTGAAAGTTTTTTGATCTGGTGATAAGTCAATTATTTGTTGTTCCATTGCTTTTAAACCAAAGTTTCTAAGCATCACGTTTTCATCTTGTGCTAACGCTATAAATGTTCTAGGTTCGTTTCTTGCGAAAATTAAAACATCTCTTCTTAATTCTTTAGAACTTAAATTCAAAACTTCTGATCCGTGCTCGACTCTTAATATTGCTTCAACTTGTTCAATTTCCATTTGCTTTGCAACATTCATAGCCATTAATTCAACTTCTAAATCAACTAATTCATCTTTAGCAATTTCTGCTGGTTTGAATTCGTTATATCTTAAACCATTGTCTGGATGATATATAGATAAAAGCTTTTGTAAAGCTTGGTGTTCTTTTGGAACCATAAGCGAGCCATCTCTAAACATTATATGGCCTAATGTAACCTCTCCTTTTTGTTCATCTTGGAAAGGAGTATTTTGATTAGTTGCATATCTTAAAGCTCTTTGCTCGTTTTTTTCAGGATCAAACCACAGTAAAGGATATTTATCTGTGTGTTTTGATTTTAGTGTAAATGTAACTGGTTTTCTATTTCTAGTTAAATAATAATTTCTAGGTTTTACTTCCCAGTTTTTTTCTGCCTCTACGGCGTTTATTTGTTTTTTTGTTAACATAATATAATATAATTAAATAATTGGTAAAAGTAATAATTACCCCCGTTGATATAACGAGGGTAAGAATTACATAAATATTAAGCAGTAAATAATACGAAATTATTTGCAGCTTGTACACATAAACATCTTTCTGATAAGAAGTTTACTTCCATTGCATCAAACGCAGAAGTAAATGCACCACCAACAGAACCTGTTAGCCATGATTTCATTCTTCTGTCATCAGCTTCAGAAGCTCTGTATCTTACATGTAAGAAAGGACGTCTAATGTTTGTTCCAAGTAACTGATCGTATACTGTAGATGTTCCAGCAGGAATCATTACACCATCAATATTGTCACCGTTAACAAAGTTAGAAGAACCACCTCTTGTAGATGCGTCGTTTAAATATTTCCATGAAGTTTTGTAGAAGTCATAAGAACCTCTTCTAAATCCAGAAAAACCTAAGTTAAGCGCCATTTCTTCAGAGTTTTCAAATACACCGTAAGATGTACCTCCAGCTCCGTAAGAGTTTTGTTGTGCTAACATGTTATCAAATAATAACTCAGTTTTTCTATCTAAGAACATCATGTTTTCTTCGATCGCTCCTTGAGAATCTAAATTCTCTAAGATTGTATCAAAGTCTTGCAATGATCCAGCATAACCAGAAAGTACGTTACCTCTTGCGTTTATAGCAGAGAATAAACCTTGTGTACCTTTTGCTGATATAGCAGCGCTAAATCCAGTAGCACCTAAGTTAGCAGCACCTGCAGCAGCTTGTGTACCAAAAGAGTTACCACCTAATACCTGAGCTAGTTCACCTTCAATCATACTCATTTCTAAGTAATCTTCAAAACGTAATCTAGTTTCAGATTCAGCTTTTAAATACCATAGGTATCCTGATTGACCGTCTTCAGTAGCAACTTCAATCCATCCAATTTGTGCAGTATCAGAACCAGATATAGCATATCTATCTCTAATAATGATTGGAGAGTTTGAAAATTGTGTAAAAGAAGGAGTAATGCTTTCTTCTACAACACCACCGTTACCACCTTGAGCAGCAGCAAGTCCAGAACCTTTAGCAAATTCAGAACCATAAACAAAACATTTTAGTCCTGTTATAGGAGCACCGTTAGCAGCAGCACCACTAACAAAAGCAGCGTCATAAGGATAAAGTTCTACTACGTTTGCGCCTAAACCACCAGGGTTTGTTCCAGCACCAGATCTACCAACAAAACAGTGAACAGCTCCAGCAGGGTTTGCAGGATCCATAACAACTACTGTCATGTTAGGATAAATTGTGTTAGTAATATTTGCAGCTCCGCCTGGATCTACATTTAAAAGTATACCACCAGCAGCCAACGTACAGTTGTCATAAGCGATGTGTAATCTATTTTGTTCTGACCAAATTACTTGATCAGATGTCATTGGCATTTCAGCACCAACCATTCTTAAAAAACCAGATAGAGTTCTATTTCCATATCTCTCTACTTCAGCTTCATAAACTTCAGGCAAATACTGTTGCGCGAAGTCAGCAAAATTAGCAGGTACCGCTCCTGCACCACCGTTGTTGGTCCATTGTAGGTAATTTCCTGTTGTTAATTGCTGTGATTGTGAAGGTACTAAACTTCCAAATTGAGGACTTAATATTCCCATAATTTTTAGTTTTAATTTTAATTGTTAAATTTACGTGTTTTAATTTTCAACTTTGAGCTACTTACACCTCCAACAGATTTAATTTTAAAACCATCTATAAACATTTCTCCTGACGATGTTTTTCTTACATTTGTGTCTGGATTTTTAGAAGTTTCAACAATGTTTTTAACACCGTCTGCTTTTCCTTGCTCATAAAAATGACTTATAATATTGTCAATGTTTTCAGCAGCGTACATAGCTTTGTGATAACCTTTCGTGTCCTTAACATTACCTTCTTTATCTAGGAACTTCCCAATAATATTGTTAATATTTGATTGATTTTCTACAAGTTTCTTCGGGTTTTTAACTCCATATCTATACTTTTTTTCTCCAACTTCGAAATCAAAACCTTTGAAATCATCAGAAAAAATTTGTTTAGTGTCGTTTAAAAACTTTTCGTGTCTTTGTTTAGCTAACTTTTGCTCGTCGTTGTATCGATTGAAAAAATCTACAGCTTTTTGTTGTTCTTGATTTACGCCCGGTCTTAACTTAATCTCGTCGTAATATTCTTTTTTCAAGTCTTCTAAAAAACCTTTAGCTTTTGCAATCTCTTCTTTTTTTGCGAGTTTCTTTTTGCGGATGTCTCGCTCCTCGTCTTCATCTTCATCATATTTGAAGCTATCTTCCATGATAAAGTTTATTTCTTCCTCGTTTAAATGAGGTTTTGCTTTTTTGTAATATTCTTTTAATAAAACATCGTTGTCTACATTAGTGTAATCAGCGTTTAATCTGGCATAATCATCTATTGTACCACCAGTTTCTTTCATAAAGTCAACTAGTTTTTCAATGTTTTCTGGTAATTCTATTTTTGGCGCAGTATATTCTAATGGTTCTTCTTTAACTTCTTCAGTTACTTCACTTATAACTACTTCGTCTTTTTCTTTAGTTTCACCAATTTTAACGGGCTCTTGTACTTCTGTGTCCAGCTTAACGCTATCTCCGGTTTGTTCGCCCACATCCACCGTCTCTGTTTCTCCGATTTGAATGGCATCGTCTTTTGGTATTTTTGTTAAATCTAATTTAGTAACATTATCAACAACCTCACCTTGAGTATTGTCAATTTTAGATAAATCTATTTTAGCTACATTGTTGCTAGGTTCATTAAACTGTTTAGGTTTAGTTTTTTTAGCTGTTTTAATTTTAAAGTCACCTTCCTGAGGCGCTTCTTGTTCTTTTGTTTCTGACATGATAAAATATTATATAATTATTAATAAAATTGTTATGGCTCTAATCGATCCATACCAAACCCACCCATATCTGGCGCAGGTTCAAAGTTTGTAGGCAAAGAGTCATTTTGTCTTTGACTAATCATTTCGCTTTGTTGCGTTGCTTGTATTTGAGTTCGTCTATCTTTACGATCTTCAATAAATTGTTCTTTTTCTCTTACAGCACCAAGTTGAACGTTAGCTAATTGTAAATCATAGCCAAACTGTATTTCCATTTCTTGTTGCTTAATTTGCGAAGCCATTTGCATACGTTGCATTTCCATTTGAGACTTAGCTTGATCGTGCTGCACTTGAGACTGTGTAATAGCTTGTTGTTTTTGAACTTCGGCCATAGCTGTTTTTTCTGCTGTTTGCGCTTGAGCAGCTGCTTGAGCTTGAATCATTTTTTCTTGCTTGGCTTGATCTTGCTTTTGTTTCTTTTTACGCTTAACCTTTAGCATATTATTGGCTAGCTTAAGATTTTTTATTTGACGTAAGTCTATAGCGTCCTCTAAATCTATACCTTGTGATTTTAATGCAATTTGAATGTTTTGTTCTAATTGAGCTTTTTCTTCATCATCAGGTTCAAGTTCTAAATAAATACCAAAATCGTGTAAGTTAAGTTTTGATACTTCTTTTAATGTTTCTGTATTATAAATAGATATGCTATTTAATAAAGAATTTAATGTTAATGGGTAAGATACAGAATCAGCTACTTTTAAAGAAATATTTTCACACGTTCTAAGTGTTAACCAAAGACTTGCGTCTAATATATGTCTAGTGGCTACGTTTGAGGCATTTGCAGCCATTTTTTGTAAACCAACTAAAGCATCTTTGTTAGGAGTGCTTGCGTCTCTAGCTTCATTAAGTCCGGTTACATCACGTATCATTTGTAAGTAATACTGATAAGTTTGTATTAAACTTTGTATTTTAGCTTGACCGCTAGAGCTACTAAGTTCTTGAATTGGAACTTTGCCTCTGTTTAATTCTCCTTCTTGAGTTAATGATCTACCTACTATAGAACCTGTTTGAAAATACATATTTAATGCTTCCGCTGGATTATAGTTTGTGCCATTACCTAAATCAACCTCTGCTAAACCATCCATGTCTAAGAATACACCGTCTGGTACTATTCTAGACATAACTTGCTGTAGTTTTAAATGTGTTAATTGAATCATGTCAGCAAAACCAGTTATTTTACTAACTAACGAATCAATTTTACCTAAATACATTCTAGGCGCGCACAATGTATAACTCATTTCGACTTTTGTAGTATCGGCTGTAGGTCTAGTCATATTTCTGGCTAACTCCCACTGTAACATTTCATTGTTACCTAAAACTTTAGCACCTTTGTATAAAACTTCTATAGTTCTTGATACTCTTTCAAACCCATCGCTTATAGGTGGATTAAATGTACTTGGTTTTTCTAATGCTTTTAAAAGACCTTGATCTGTTTGTTTTATTTTAAATACTTGGTCGTTGTAAGTTTTGTATTCAAAAAACAAAACCTGAACAGTGTTAGGATCATATGTTTGCCACCCAAAAGTTTGAGATCTATTACTAGGTGTTTGTTGAATTCTTTCTAATTGTTCATCGCTAATGTCTGGAAATTGTTTTTTAATTTCTGGTATAGTCATTGATCTAACTTCACCTACATAATATATATCTTCAAAATTAGGATCTTCTGTATAAGAATATACAACTCTAGCAGGATCAACGTAGTCGATAGTTATTCCATTTGCTTTGTTCCAATTTGTTTTAACAGCTCCAACACCTATGACTGTTAGATCATAATTAAATCTTTTCTTTAATTCGTCAAATTTATTTTTAGCTAAAACATTATTAATAACTTCTTCTTCTGCCATTTCTACAGACTGCTTATAAGAAAGCTGCATGTGAAGTTCTAATTCTTCTTCATTTTGAGGCAAGTCTTCGGTTTTGTTATTTGTTAAATCAATACCAAACATTTTTTTTACCTTGTCATCAAATGGCTTAGTTACTAAATCTTCTAATAATCCTTGAGCGTACTTAGTACGTTTTTGCATAGAAGAAGGATCTTGAGCATATGCTTTTATATCATAATTTTTATCTGATATACCATTAGTAACAATATCAACAAACTTAGAAACAACCGCTACTGGTTTCCAGTCTAAATTCATGTAAGACATGTCGCCATTTATTGATAACTCGTCTTTGTATTTTTGCACAGGTTGTTCTCCTCTTGCGTATAATCTTAAACTATGATATCTATTAAAAGAACTAGCAAATCTATTTCCTTCACCACCTTGTCTAAACCATTCACCTTGAATAGCCTCTGCAACTTTACGCCCGTATTCTAATGAATTTTTTTCTTCCTCGCTAACAACTTGGCTAGGGAAAGCACTATTTGGATTTGTGTATATATTCATTTATTTTATTATTTTTGAAATCGAGCCTTTGTTATTGTATTTTTTAAAATTTAAACTTATAGGGTTTCTTACAGTAGCATTTACAGGCGCGTATCTATTTTTGTTACAAGCCATTATTGCTAGTCCAGAACTAATAGAAGCATCGTGCTTAGTTCTATTGTTTATATCAAATTGTGCCCAGTCTTCTAATGTTCTTTGAAAATATAAATCTCCCCAAGTTTCACCTAAAAAACCTACCGCATCTTCTATGTAAGATTCTATAGCAGCAGCGTGAGCTTGCTTTATATCTTCACTTGAATTAGGTATTCCGCCTATTTCTCTTTCTGTTACAGATAATTTTGTATAAACTTTATCTGGCCTATTAATACTAAAACCTCTATATCCTCTTCTTTTAAAATGATATAATAATCTTGGTTTATTGTTTTCTGCTAATATTGGCATACCATAAAACACACAAGCCATTAAAACATCTTCAAAAAATATTTCAGCTGTTTGTGGTCTAGCTATATATTCTAAAAAAAAGTGATCTGGTGGCGCGTCTTCCATGCTAAACTTAGTTAAACCATGTAAAGAACCATTGGATCCTTTACCGTCTACCGTTCCAGATATATCGTAACTATCACAGCCAAAAGCACCTAAATGCTCATTGCCTGGGTATTTAATTCCGTTTTTTACTGTAACTCTATTTTGTAAGCTATAATTAGGAACCCATGTTATAAAAAATCTTCCATTTTTATTTGGTACAAAACTTACTCTTGTGTCTTTTATACCGTTGTCCCATGAAAAATTACCTTGAGTAACTAAGTTTTTATGAGATAAATCTTCATTATAATCTATTTGTTCGTATATTTTTGTTAAATTAAATAAAGACATTTTAGATTCATCTCTAAACGCGTGTTTAGTTGTACGAGGAAATTGTCTATAAAATTCATTTAATCCATCTTGATCGTTTTTAAGACCTTCTACCTCATTTTCCCAGTATTCAACAACCCCAAGCTTGATCGGTGTTCCATGAGGTCCATGCACTTTTTTTGATGGCGTGTCGAAGACAGGGTAGCCATAAGAATCAATGTATCCCTCGTAATTCCATTCCATAGGAATGAACAAAGAATAGAGTCCTGAACGAGTTTGTCCATTGGCATTTCTTTTTGTAACATCTGAGTCATCGTATAATTTTTTAAAGTTTCT
>Ga0181420_1000125_pt1 | contig 28210 bp, 20 predicted proteins | sample 43SPOviralmetaG_FD_130145 | JGI IMG/M metagenome (GOLD analysis project Ga0181420, IMG submission 130145) | Marine viral communities from the oligotrophic San Pedro Time Series (SPOT) site, San Pedro Channel, CA, USA - 43 SPOT_SRF_2013-05-22 | ecosystem: Environmental > Aquatic > Marine > Strait... | reverse complement strand
TACCCGTTAGATATTAACACGTCTATATTCATATATTTAGCCATTGGGTGATATTGCGATGGAAATATAGAACCATCTAACGTTGCGTTGTCAGGATTTGTTCCGGCTGCAGGGGTTGTTGCGCTATCGCCATCCCATACACCTTTAGTGGCACCAGTTCCTGTATTTGCTGAACCTGCTTGACCCGAACCAGCTGTCCAACTTAACACGGTCCAGTCAGGTAAAGAATAAGGAGTAGTTGGGCCCGTCATACCATAATATGCTAAATTTGGGCCAAATTCAGTATCATCAAAACCTATACTACCACCACTAACCATAGCAGCAGAAGTGTCATATAATTTTTTGTCTCCTGAAAGGTTCTTATACCTAGAATAAATGTATTGTCCAATAGTTTGAGATGATTGGCTTGGTATTCTATTAAAGAATTGACCAGAGTCTAAGTCTATTGTTTCTACGTTTTGATAACCTACTGGAACTAAATCATATCCTCCAGAATTTAGATAATAGTCATTATCTGTTACGGCCAGATCAGGCGCTCCTAACGAAGCACCGAATACAGGATCACTTGACGACGCATATGCTTGTACCTTTCTATCACCATTAATTATTGCTGATAGTTCTAATTGAGTAGCTTTTGTATTTGAAATTTCTATCTTAAATATTTTAGTTATGATTTCGCCTTTATAATTATTTACATCTGAAACCTCTTGAACATAATATCCACCATGTAATTTAACAACAGAATTTGGATTTACAGTAGTTGCGTTACCATCTTCATCAATAATTTTAATCGTTAATTCTCCAATTGAGTCTGATAATGCTGCTTGTAGTCTTTCTATTTCAAGTTGCATTGAAGTTAACTTATCATATAATGAAATTGGTGTTTGTTCAGGACTTAAGAATCCTGATGCAATACTATTTGACGTATGTGCAAAAGATTCTGTGCTATCATCTACGTGAGAGTATATTCCTTTAGATTCTAAGTCATCTATAATTTCAACTTTAATAGAATCTCTTTCATTATCTTTAACTAAACCGGTAACAGCATCAACTACAAATTCTTCTGGAAATTCAATTTTTACAGAGTCAGACCATTCAGAAGTTACTGGATTTGCAGGATAGCCAGCTTCAGATACTGATTTAATCATTACTTCAATAGACTCGCCAACGGATATAGGAAGGTCTAATGAATTAAAGTTTACTGCTGAACCATCTTCTTCATTTTCAAAATACCACTCATACTTACCAGTGGTTTCATTTAATCTTCTTTTCTTTACTGAAGTTTCTATTTCAATCCAATTTGAAAATGCTCCAGTTTTGATTGTATCATTTACACTGTCATTAAATGGAATTTGTTCTATATTTGAAGATGCTCCATTGTTAGAAAGGTATCTATATCTTAAAATAAATTTAATAACATCTTGAGAAACTTCTTCTCCTAAAGTTTTAGGAGTTGGCACTGACCAAAAACCTCTAGTTCTGAATTTAGGAGCTACTGTAGCTACTTGTGTAGATTCTGCAGTAGCCTTAATATCACTAACAAGAGAAGAAAACATCTTAGAATGGTCTACTCTTTTACTTATTAACGCTGAAAGCTCTCCTCTATGTCTTCTTTTCTCTGAAATTGATTTGAATTTCTTTCTATTGATAAAAGTTCTTTTTCTTTTAATAGCAGCATCAGACTTAGAAATAGATTGTTCAGCTGCTTTTTTATCAGATTTTAACTTTACTATCTTTTTAGTTGTTGAATTATCTGTTAAATGTTTGTTAATTTGAACTACCTTAAAATTATCTACATCTAATCTAGGCGGATTTGGTTTTAACGCGACTGCAGCAGGTGGAATATAATCAACCTTAAGAGCCTTAATAAATTGTCCAAAATCTGCAACCTCATCTTTATAATACTTAGCAAGCGTAGTTTCTATACCATCTTCCTTCAACATTGTAAGTTCATTAGAAAAGAACCCAATTCCAGGTGAATATGTCTCTGCTTGTATTTTAGATACTGGATCGACTGGCTTAATAAAAACAACTTGTCTTTCGTTATAACCAACATTAACATCTATATTTAATCCTGTATCTATCTTTTTATAAATCTTCAAAGCGTCTTTACCTACTTTAATAGGCTCAAAACCTTCTATTAACTTAACCTCTACCTGCGAAGTTGAACCATTAATACTTACAATTTGATACCTTGTCGAATACGCTCCAGTGTTAACAACGAGAGAATCTCCAATCTTTAGAGTTTCAGTATCCTTCATTGTTTTTGATGCATCAGAATAACTCAGTTTATTTAATGTAAATAGTTTGATAGATTTAGTTAAAGTCGTACCATCTACAACCACGGTCTTCTGTGTGTTAACTGTGTTAACAACATCAAATCCACCAACATATTGTATTGTTCTTACCGGCATATCTATAATATTAGAATCTAGCGAGTATTTAACCTCATCTTCTTTTATTTTATATACCAAATTACTATATGTTATATCGCTCCTACCTTTATAGTTTTCATCAAAAAACTCGATAGTATTTACGTCAGTAGAATCAAATAAATATCTCTCAACATATACTCTTTCAGTTTCTACGGGTATTTGCCCATCTACAGAAAGTTCTATTGTTAATAGAGGATTAAGAAAATCTTCAAAGAAATCATTAAGCTTTGTATTAAACGTTACAGGAGATAAAAGTTTTTTAATAGGTTTTGAAGGACCTTTAATTTTTGAAGTATGTATTCTTCTAAAAGAACCATCTTTAAGTCTTACGTTTGCATTTCCACCATCAACGCCACTTAGTGCCTTGTAATTAGTATCTAATCTTTCAATCTCTCTTTTCAAATACCCAAACGCTGGAATTTGAATAGGCTTCTTTACTCCAGTTCTATCATCATATAATGTTATAGAAACTGTTTCCTTGTCGGTCGTTATAGCCTCATTGATGCGTTCAAATGTTTCTAATGCATTTGTGTTTAATTCTAAGAATTGCTCTAAAAGCTGCGATATTGAATTGTTAGTGCTCATATATTTTATCTAATAATGTCGGTTTCAAATATTTTATTTAGTTCATCAGTACATATTATTTCAATATATGGTTTATATATTGAAGTACCGCTCTTTAGTATTAGTTCAGTTGTTGGAATTGTAATAGTCTGTACCCATCCATTTAACTTGTCCATAAAAATACTAATAGTTTTTGAAGAAGGAATTTCTATATCATCTCTAAATGTAATTCTAATAACACGTCCCTTCGTCCACCCTGTTTTACTATCGTCTATGTATATATTTAAGTTATCTGATAGTGCAGTACCGTCGTTGTATATTCTAATTATATTACTAAATGGTCTTAAACCTAACCAAATACCTTTGGTACTTGCAAGTCCTCCAAGAAACTTATTAGATGAGGTTATTGCAGTATTGAGTGTTAACGATGATTTATCAAAAATATAAGTTCCACTTAAATTATAACCATCATTATTTGAACTTAATTTAATTATATTATCTGTAGTCGATCTAGTTATAACGATACCACTATCTCCACCCGCTACAATAATATCAGTATTAACCTGCACTGAAGCATCTATTTCTCCAGCTATTAGTTGATTGATTCTATCGTTTGCACTTGTAATTAAATCAAGTATAGACGTTGAGTCAGCATAGTTCAGAACCGCATTTGCTACGCTTGTTTCTAGAGAAAGTATTCTAGTTTCTAAATCGCCTGAGGTCGTACTAGTTAATGTAATATTCTCAAGGTCAGTAAGTCTATCAGTAATATCAGCATACCTTTGATTAGCATCTAATAAAAGCCTTGTAGCGTTTTCAAGCGATGATGTAGTATCAAAGAATATATCCATTGAGAATGTAGTAAAATCATTTATATTTGATTCAATACCAACATTATCTAATGAAGAATTAAATTTTACATTTAATTTTAGGGCAAAGGAATTACCATTTAACCCTGTAATATCGTTTGGTTTATTCTTTGTTAATTCAGGAATATACCATCCTGTAGAATTAGGGTCATCCTTGAAATTATCTAATAATATAATACCGTATAAGTTTGTTGCCTTATTACTTGGCTGAGATTTAGAATATATGTCATAATATACCAATATAGCATTAAACCTAAAATCTCCACCTCTCTTTGCATAATCTTGTAGATTGTCAAGTTTTGGATCGCTTACAATCTTAGCATACTCTTCGTTTTCCCATTCAATACCACAATGGTATGTTTGATTTGAGTCTACATTATATACTCCGTTTACTGTAGCAGTTCCAGGACTATACGGTCCAAATGATGCACCATTTATACCACCAGCATCAGTGTTATCTACAATAGGTTGCATATTCAAATTAGGATCAGGATGTACTTGAGCACTTCTACCATTTATAAATAGAGTTTGTGGAATATAATCAGTTTCTGTTGTATTAAAGTTTGATTCCTTAAATAAAATATTAGGAGTGTACCCAACAGCAGAAGGAACATTTATGAAAATTTCATTATATGCTTCACCTCCATATTGTTTATCATTCGAAACATCTATATTACCTAAATACTTTACTACTCTGCTATATTCAGTTCCTGATACAGTAGAGTTATCTTCTTCTACTAACTTACTATTTACAGCTTCTTGTGACGTTGCTGCACGAGTTCTAAATGCCCCAAGTTGATTTAAGTATTTGAAGAATATTTTTTCTGCGTCGCTCTCAAATAATGTTGCGTCATAGTCATCGTCAGATAATATATAATCTTCTAGATTAAGGCAATAGTTTTGAAAAGTTTGAGCCCAGTTTATGTTTGCGTCGGCGTTTGGTGTTAAAAAACCAGCCGCACCACCTGACGCTACAGAGTTTCTAAGTTGGCCAAATTTAATAAAATTATCGGTACCCGATGCAGCATCAACCACAGGCAAATCAATCAAAGCAAACCTTGAATATTCGAAGTTTATATCTGGATTATAATACGCCCTAGTAAGGTCCTTTGCAGCACTTGCGAATGCGTACATAGTACCTCCTTGGTCTTGTGGTGTTCTAATTAGTGGAGTAGCCATCTATAGGATTTATTTAATTTTAATTATTATGCCGGTGTTACGCCCGTTGACTTATCTATAACATACCAAATAGAATTCACATATCTTAAAGTAACGTGCTTATATGCTCCTGCAGCAAAAGTAATCGTTGTATACAGCGCTAAGTTAGAGGATGATTCTGTAAGAACAAGCGTTTGTCCTGTTGTACCATCCGTACAAATCATAATCTCCTGTCCTTGAGTACCGTTCTTTAGAGAAAGGTTCTGACCAGACGGTGTTATCAAGTAAGTATGGTGGTTGAATGAGGCATTTGTTGTTGGTAGTGCACTAGCTGGTCCAATTACGCTCTGTTGTAGTGCTCCACTTGTTGAAAGATTACCGGTAATATTTACAGCTCCTGCTAATGTAGCTGTATTTGTAACGTTTAGATTATTAGTAAAAGTTCCATCATATGCACTAACATTTCCAGTTATTGTTAAATTCTGTGCAGAAGTATCTAATAACAAACTAACATCAGTAAGCTCCGTGTTAATAGAATCAAAATTATTATTTAGATGCAGTCTTGATGAAGAAATACTGTCTGTTCCTAGTATCGTGTAAATTGTCGCCATAGTTTTGTTTTATTTTATTGTTAATATGTTTTTTGTTGTTTTAATTTCATTGCCGTTAACATCTGTTATTTTCAAACTTAAAGTATAATCTCCTGTTTCGTCAAACACATACGGTAACCACCTATTATTATAGTATATATCATCGATATTTTTTGAGTTATTTTTCAATACCCATTCTTGTTTCGCTACACCTGGTACCTTTGTATTATCGTATGAAAATGTAAAATGATTAAGTTTATTATGTATCTCATGCTGTTTAATTATCTTCACGTCGTCATATGTCGGATTACATGGTATTAGTTTATTATATTTTGTTAACGTACCAGTACCTGTTGTTATAACTATAGTATTAAAGTCATGCATTTTATCAGCACCGTTAGCAACTGCCAACATCTGATCACATGTATCTAAAATACCATCATTATTCACATCAACCTTAACGGCATTAAAAGTATATTTAGATAATTGTGGATATTCCTTTTCTTTGAAATAAGTAATATTAGTACCATCAGCCACTGGTGAGCAATCAACATTATCTGACATTACAGTAAGTACCTGTCCAGCTATATCATTATATTCAATTGAATATCCACCGACTACTACTGTACCAGTATTTGGCCAAGCAGTTAAATCTCCTGCTAATGTTAATGTTGCTCCACCGCTAGCAAATCCAAGAGATTGTCCGTTAATTGGATCAGTTTCAATAGTACCTGGAGGATTCGTTGCAGGAAGTCCAGGAACTGTTATTTCATAGTATCCTATTACTGATACACAACCTGTACCTACTGGTATTCCTAAGACTACCCCAGTAATATTAGCACCGTTTGCAATTCCAGTAATTACATAAGGAGCTGCAAATTCTAATTCCCAACCTAAACCAGTTACATTAACACAATTTGCTGGAGAACCAATAGATGTACCATTATCAGCAGTAACGGTTAACACAGTACCTGTTCTACTACTATAAGTAAGAGTGGTTGAGCCTATTACTACAGTACCAGCTTGTGGCCATTTATCACCAGCATCCATATCACCCACCATTGTTACGGCACCTAAAGTACCTGCAGTATATGCGGGAGCAACAACATTCGTTACAACACCAGAAGTATCTGTACCTGTTTTATTAACTACTGAAACTAAAGTTCCAGTTCTTACAGTACCTCCAGTGTCTGTATATCCTACATTTCCAGGAACCCAACCTGCGGCATTAGTGACAAATACATATTTATCAGCATTAGCTGCCACCCTTACTGTTGTTGTTGTTGGTGATGTGATTGTTGTAGTAATACCACTGTCATAAGAAACAGTTAATTGAGTGGCTGTTCTACTAGTATATCTAAGAGTTCCTCCACCAGTCATTGTTACCGCACCAGCATGCGGCCACCCTGCACCAACATTCATAGATGCACCACTCATAGTTACGTTACCAAGTGCACCTGAAGTATACACTCCGCATGTAGTAGTGGTAGGGTTTATTGCTGTACCCGTTATACTTGTACATGCTGTACCACTTGCAATGGTAGCATTATTTATAGTACATGAAGTAACGGTTAATACTTGCCCAGAAATTGCAGAGTAAATAATAGTTTCTCCACCAACTATTAAAGTTCCTGCTGTTGGCCAAGATGTTAATGTTCCAGTCAAGGTTATATTAGCTCCTGAAGTAGTTGTGTATACACCATTAACCGTAACATGTGTTACGAATATATCCTTAAAATTTTGTACTGTAAAATTCTCTATATGAGAAGCTGTTGTACTTACTGATGCTGATACTGCATTAGTATATGTTATAACACCTGTCGCTAAATAGTTGCTTGCATCCTTTGCGTATAATAAAGTATCTCCAGTAGTAGACGGTGAAGCAATTTCTGTAGCACAATCTGAAACAACACCATTATTAACAGTAACGCTTGTTGCTACGGTAGTATAAACTGGTAAAGTATCACCTAATAAGGCGTTTAATTCATCTGCTATTAAATCCCAATTTGCTAAATCTGCATTATTAGCGGGTGCTATAGTTGATGTATATGTATCTGTTGATAGGGCGGTTACCGATATACAAGACGTGTTTGCCAATATATCAACACCATTATCAACAGAAACAACTAAAGTATCGCCACTTGTCAATATACTAGTATACGTAAGAATAGCACCACCGCCAACGACAACAGTTCCAGTTGCTGGCCATCCTATTAAAACGTCACTCATAACTACATTACCAAGAGTACCCGCAGTATATGCGGGAGCGGTTATATCTGTAACGACAGGAGATATATCTATATTATTTCCAGCATAGTATGATAGTGCAAGCCCAACCTTTTTAGTATCTGTAATATCAAATGAAAAGGATGGGTTCATATCGGCACCTATTCTAGTTGTATTCCAAGACATTGTTTCTCCATTATGCCATGTATGTTTTTTAAGATTTTTCCAAATATATGGCCCTGTACTATCAGCAAATCCAGCTGTTAGTGGTGGAGTAGCACTAAAGTTAATAGTATCAACGTATCTAACTATTGTTGATTTTCTCCAATCAGCATCAGAGTTTGCGTAGTTAGCTCTATCTAATGTAAGATAATATGAACCTATAAAATCTTCAACTTCTTCTTCATTTTCATTTGAAGTATCCCAATCAGAACCAACACCGTCCCAATCATATATAACATATTCATTCCAGTCTTTCTTTGGAACATGATGTTGGGTGATTGCGTATGTTTCAATTTCTTTAGAGTTTACTTCAATTGTTTCTTTTTCAAACTTAACGCTCCTAACATTATATAAATCATAGAATGAAAGTTCAACGTCATATTTACCAACATATGGTAGTGTTAATGCTATCTCATAAAAATCTAAAATATTTCCTCTAAAGCTTCTATCATATTTTACACCGTTAACCGTAGGTCCTATTAGCCTCCATTGAACCTCATATACATTTCTATGCCACCACTTATCCCATGTTGTTGTAAGTTCTCCTTCATCCTCTCCATCTTCCCATGTAAAATTACAATCATCAAATTTATCTAATAAAGAATTAGCTCGAAGTACTATTGGACATCCTACTGGAATATCTGTTTCAGAGAATGTAGATAAATCAGAATCTACATAATTTGTATAAAAAGAAGTAATATCAGTTATAGGATTATCTCCAAGAGAACCTGTCTTACTTGGTAATACTCCCTTATATAATTCTTTAATTCTAGCCGAGGTTAGTGGTGTATTCCATATTGAAACATCGTCTATTAGACCGTCCCAATGTAAAAAATCATTTATAGTTGAAGTTGTTCCTGGGTCCCATTTCGCTTCACCACCAATATGTAAGTCTATAGGTTTGTCATCGTCATAATATATTTCATGACCATATGACCCTAAATCAGATATTGCAGGTCCACCTACAACACCACCATTAACCCAAACACCAGGCTGGTCAACTAACTCGCCATTTACATATAATTTTATATACCTTCCATCGAACGTAACAGTTAGCATGTACCAATCGTTGTTACCTGCCTCCCAAAATAAAGCATTTGCTCCTTGAGCGTTAGCAGCTTGTGCTGTTGTAGATTGATTCCCAGTTATTGTAGCGTTAAAGTTATTGTATCCTGTTCCAACGCCTTTATATGAATTCCCCAAAGCAGAGTCATCTCTTATCGACATTGTAGCGTATATTCTAGCACCTTCCCAATATAGCCTAAACCCACCGGCCGCAGAAAAGCAACTGATTATATGTTGAGTCGCATTATTTGCATTATATGAAGTTGTATTAGATGGTAGCCAACTATCATGTTTTACCCAAACGTTCATAGTTAACGCATTCTTAGGTCTAATATTGTCATTAACAAACGGTACAGAAACATAATTAGTTTTAGCATCAAATGATAGAGATTTAGTACTTGTTGTTTGAGGTGGACTGTCATTTGAAAAAGCACTATTAGAAACTTTAGCCCCTTTAAGGATAGCAGTTTGTGTAGTTGAACGTAGTGTAGCTATTTCCCAAAAACCTCTTTGTAATAATGTTGCACTTCCATCTGGTATAGAACCTGATGTCATAGAAGAAACACAACCAGTAAGTTTATTACCAGCTATTCCTGAATATCTAATAGTTATACCATTAGATATTGTAATTATACCTGCCTTTCTTAACCCTGCAACTGTGGTTAGCGTACACTCAGTATCAAGAAAACTAAATGCACCACCATTATTTAATGTTGTTGTGAACGATACTGGTGAAGTGTAATCTGTAACCGTTAGCGCCGCATTTTTAGGATAAATACCTATTGGCGTGGACCTAGCAATAGCGTTTTTATTTTCAGTTCCATTTGGTACATGTTTCCATAAAACTCCAGTAGGCCCATCAAGTACCTCTCCAGATAAATGAACAGGAGGTACTGCTGTATTTGTACCAAATCCAGCAATCCCACCAGCATGTGTATAATAACAATTAAGACCATGAGTCACCCAACTATTAGGATGATATAATACAGTAGCAGATGTAATTGCTGTACCACTCGCAATGGTAGCACCATTTGTAGAACATGAGTTAACGGTTAATACCTGTCCTATAATTCCAGAATAACCAAGAGTTTCCGCACCAATTTTCAAACTTCCCTTATGTGGCCAATCTGTTAAATTTCCAGTCAAGGTTATATTAGCTCCTGAAGCAGTTGTGTATGCACCATTAGTAGAAACACCAGTAATAAGAACTGAAGTATCTAATTCTGACCATGCAATTAGATTTCCTGGCTCAATTGTAGCGCCAGTATATGTTATATTATGTGTATTTGACCAAGTGCTTGCATCTTCTACATATAATACTTCAGCGCCAGCCGCATGGTCAACAGCAAATGTAGAGTCTATCCCAAATGCCATGTCTCTTATTATTCCATTATTACTACCTATATTGTCTGTAATTTTAGTTGCAGAATCAAATGCACCTGTAATAGGATCGTATAATTCTGGTACTAATTTTTCATATTCTCCCATTTTCCACCATGATTGCGGGCCCGCATCTATTTCGTATGTGTTTGCCATTTGTGTAAAATCTTGACCAACTCCAGTAAATAATGGACTAACCTTTCTTAAGTCTTCTAGGAATAATGGTCTTTCTGGGAAAAGCTCATATCCAACCTCTACACCTTCATTAACGCTATATATGTTTTGTTGATTATTCCATGTATTTATATTGAATTGAGCAAAGTAATCTCCCTCTCCACAAATATCAACAATTTTAGCATGCATTGGAACATAGGTTAATTGTAGTCTATCTTTAAGTCCGTATAATTTAATTAAAACTTCATCAGGAGAAAACTCTAATGCTTCTTTAACTTCTGGAATATCCCATTCATCGTATTCTCCTGTTGCATTATTTAATCTATACACCAATGAGAATCTTGATGTCTTTTTTAGATTTGAGTTCGGCATTACACCACCACTCATTGTACTTTTTGCAGCTAAAAAACCTCTAACTTCTTGATTAGGTACTGCCACTGCCTTTAATTTACCAAAATTCTCAGCCTGCTCGTTTATATTTAAGTAATATTCTTTAAGAGTTATATTTTCATATCCAAAATATTTAATAGCATTTAATAGGGCTTTATATGTTCCTATAAATGGTTTAATATTTGAAGCCTCTAATAAAAGTTCTCTTCTTTTTCTATTTATAAGTTTCCAGTCAGGACTAGACTCTCTTAAATTAGCATCTTCAAAAACAAAATGGTCAGATGGCGAAAGAGACATACCAATATTAGATATTAAAGCCTCTAATCTTTCGTCTTCAGCTACAGTTTCTCCATAAATTCTTATAGTTGCGACATTATGCGTTATTGTACCACTAGAATCTACCTCATTAATGCTTAAAGTTCTTTTATGATATGTTTCTAATTTTGATTTTAATGCTACATTGATTTGAATAGGTTCATTTTGTACTGAACTTAATACAGTATCAAAAATTCCAGAAGTTCCAGTCACTATACTCTGAGGACTTCTTGTCTTTATTGTAGATTCTTCATATTTAATATAAAGCTCTGGAATATCGTTATCATCAACTACCGTCGTAGTAGTGTACATCGTAATATCATTATTAACGCCGTCAGATTCTATACTAGTGTCATACCCTCCTTCAAAGTTTATTATCAGGTTGTCATTTACTCCAGAAGTTGTTGGTGTTATTGGTTTAATATACTTAGTTTCACCAAGCTCTCCTCTAACCTCTTCTAATATATAAATAGTTAGAGTCTCATATAGCCCTACTGAAACCTCAGGAAGATACACAATACCATTCCAAGACTGTGTAGTAGAATCATAATTAAGATTCAATTCATCGGAATTACTATCAAAGAATTTAAGATTTGAATATTTACTCATTACCTAATATTTTTATAGTCCTTTTTTACAGTGAAAGATTTGAACACTTTTATTTGGTTGACTGCATCAACCCAATTTGCAACAACATCTTGAATATAGGTTATAAAATCCCACATCTGATTATTTCTAAAAATATGAGAAGATATAGAATTCCTTAGTATATTTATTCTATAATTATTAGGTAGGTTTTTTCTATCATCTGAAAACTGTCTTGATACTTGATATACTTTAACTCTTCTACTTTTGAATAAACCATCGGTTAATTTTACAGCCATTATATTGATTTTCTATTTTTTGCCTGAACTCTAGTAAATATAGTTTGAGGAACTGGAGGCTCATCAAAGTAAACTGATAATGCTCCCATTTCTCCAATTAAAGCGTCATCTTCTACTAATATATCGTCTCTATCTTGCCAACCACCTCTAAATAATGCAACCTCATCTTTTTCTAAAAGAATATCTCCAAATGAATCTAAATTTATTACATTTTCTGGAAGAGCCGCATCTTTTTCAAATCTAACATTTCTTTTCTTAACTGTTCTTTTGAAAAATACCATCTTTTGTTGACCGTTACCTATATCTTCAAGTATTGGAGTATTTGGTGTAATAGTCACGGTTTCTGAAACATAATAACCATTTTTTCTTGCCTCTTCTTCTGCCTTACTAACAAATCTTACATTAACAGAGTCTATACCTTTAACGCCTTCTAGTATAGCTATTATATCAGATTTTGGTAATCTATCTCTACGAGTAATATGTACTAGATATTCTGATATTTGAGCTCTTATATCATTAAAAATGCTGTGCTTATCATATCCTTCAAAATATCTTACTTTAATATCCATTCTAAAATATTGAGGTGACGGAGGAGTAATTTTAATTTCAGAAGTTAACATTTGTCTACCTGATTTTTCAATTATATTAAGCACCGCGTTTTCTTCATCTTCAGAAAAGAAGAATTCATCAAGCTCTAAACTAAAATAATCTTTATTTTGTACAAGTTTTCTCTTAACATCCGGCAACATAAATAAATAGATAACATTATCATCGTCTAAATATCCATCATCAGTAGTACTATATGCATCTAAATATGAAAACATACCATATTGAGATAAAAATGCCTCATAATTATCTGGAGTAGCCAATACAAATCCATGTGATTGTAGTGGAGCGATAAGTTTTGTAAGTTCTATACTTTCAGGATTTGAGCCCATTCTAGGCGTTACTGATACTTCAGTATCTAATAGTTCATTTAAGTCATATGAATTTCCTATACTATCAAACCCTTCAGACTCAAACTTAAATCTTAAATTTTTGCCTCCAATTAAATTTCCATTATCACCTTGATTTTTAATATATTGAATTTCTATAGAACTTCCTAATGGAGGAAGAGCTCCAAAACTCCCATTTCCAAAATAAACATCCAATCCTCCAGTAATCCCAGTTTTTACTATAAACCCGGTAGTTCCAACCTTCATATCATATATAGAACTATATTTCTCCCATGGAATACTATTTACAGAAACCTTAACATGATTGTGGTCAGTATTTCCTTTAGTTATTATATTAAAAGATTGAAACTTTTCTCCAGTACCGGTTACGGTTTGTCTTTCAACCTCTCCTTGAATTATAGGTATTCTAATAAACGTAGAAGTTGTTTTTGAAATTCTAAATTTATCTGAATTAGTTAGCATAGTATATTTTAGACTATTAGCTTCCATTTTAATTATACTATCTGGTAGTATATTAACAGCATCTCCAGCTACCTCAGCAACCGTTGTTGGATTTAATCTTATTCTTATTTCGCCCTGAGCAGAAGAGCCTCTAAATGGATCGTGACCTGCAAGTCTTGATAAACCATATACAGATTCTTTATGCTGTGCAGTTAATATGTTTTGTTCTACCATTGCATCTTCTATATAAAGGAAAATAAAACTTGAAAGTTCTTGTAATACATTTAATATTTGGGCAAATGGTGATGCAGACGTGAATAGAGTCCCTGCTCTATTATATACTCTACTTATAAAAGTTTGAGTATCACTTATCATTTCTTTTGTCTTGATTCTAGACTTTTCTAAATATTTGAATTTATATTCCATTTTAATTGTTAATGTTTATATGTAAAGACCGACCTGATACTTAGAATCTACAACGATACTAACAAACACTAAGTGTCTATCAACTTCATCTGTAAAAACAACAGAAGTGTCTACATTATATTTTTTTGATAGTGGTACAAACCTATTAATGTCTTCTCTAATAATTTTAACCAACATATTATCATTATATCTAAAAGAATATACATAATCATCTAAATTCAAACCAAAATCTGGATCGCCTAGTACAGAACCTTTAGTTGTAAATAACAAAGTTTCTAATTGAATTAAAATCTCTGTAATCTCATCATCAACTTCCATTTGACTTACATCAAATTTAGGGTCTCCGTATTTCTTTATATAAAATTCCATATAACTATATATCCTATTTATGAGTGCATCATCCAGTCAGTTCCCTCATCCATATTTATTTCTTCTATTATACCCTCAAGTTCGCTTGTTCCCATATCTTGTATCGCGCTTCCATTAACAGTTATATTACCAGGTAGTTGGAACTCGAAAATACTTAATTTAGAACCAAGAGAAATCTTTATTTTAGCTGAACAATATCTAAAAAACATCTCATCTTGAAACAACGCGCAGTCTGGAATAGTTTCATAAACCTCTAATATAATATCAGATGTTGGAGTTTCTCCAGTAAATCTTAAAGCTCTATTAAGTCTATTATAGTCAAAACTATACGGGTTCTGTAATACTTGTCGTGCTAAATCAAAGAACTTCTGACTTACTATATAATATTCTAATTGTTCTGCTGCACCTGCTACTCCAGCATTTCCGTACATATTTGCAGTAAACATTCGTTCTACATTAAAATCTGAACCAGCTTGGAAGTCTACATCATTACTTATAGAACTCGCATTAGTTTTATGAACACCAAAAATAGAATATACGCCCGCTGGCATGTTGATAGTTCTTGATGCCTTGAAATAAGTTGATTCAAATGCGGCTTTAGGTATTACAAAGAAATTCTCTTGAACAGAATATTCATATTTTTTATAGAACCATTTTTTAGCTCTATTAACAATTGCTTCAACCTCAGATGATGGAAGATTCATTGGAATCATACATGCGCCTGTAATTTCATCTGCTAATTCTGTGGCAAAATCAGCTAAACACGTCGAGCTATATGTTTGTTCTGTCTCCATGCCTGATGCACCACCTAAAAATATATTACTCATATCCTTTTATTTTATTTTTCTTCATATTTTATTTTCTCAGTCTTATCAAACCTTGCTTTCTTTTTATCATATATACCTTCTCTAAATATACCACCTGTCATTTCTCCTTTGAACATACCCTTACCATAAATATAACAATCTTCTGCATTAGAATCTACACTAACATAGGAGCTTTTAATTTTAGATGATTTTATTTTAGCACCATTATAGAAATTACAATCTATCACATCTGAATCATTTGTATTACCACCAAATATATCGCACTGTGATAATTCACCTCTAATATCGCAATCTATAAAATCATATCCTTCTAGAGCCACGCAATAAGATAATTCACCATCCTTAACTTGAATCTTTCCAGTATCGGAATCATAATTTATATGGCCCTTAGAAATAGAACCGTGTGTAAATAATTTTATGACTTTTTTATGGATAGTTGACCAAAAATTCTGTATAATATTTGCATCTTTAGATAAGTCAACGGTAAAATCAATATTTTTCCATTTCTTTTCAATTACTTTCCAGTTAGTTCTTGCATCTATAATTCTTTTATTACTAGAAAGAATTTTTTTAAGTTCTAATGAATTGAAGTGTGTAAATTTTTTAGATTCTGTACTTTTCCATAGTTGAACTAAAAATGAATCTAATAGACTTAATATTTTACTAGTTTTTGTTTCCCATTCTTTACCGCCTATATACCTAAACTCTAAATAATTTTTAATTCTCTTCTCAAAATTAATGCCATAGTATTTTGAATTTGGAAATATAAAATTATTTTCATCGATTAAATCACCATCAATATTAAATGTTTCTGAATTTGGAAGTATAAACTTTATAGACTTGGCGTATGCTGAATTTTCTCTTTGTGGAAATATATTAAATACGGTGTCCTCATCAAATTCTAAAATAAACTTAAGAACATTCATTTTTAATATTCTATTTTTATTTTTTAGTTTATTTTTATCAAATGAAAGATTTAAGTGAATCGATGTTCTGTCGTTTGTATATCCATGTAATTTAATCCACTCAGAAACTCGAATAATCATGAGTCTTGCATCATTGTATGGTATCGCCCCAGTAACTAACTCCATGAGCTTCTCTCCACCACTCATATCTGGTTCTATTTTGAATACTTTATCAGTAACGATAAAATCACTATGCGCCTTGTCTTCAACTCTAATTTTTTTAGATAATAGCGCACCAAGCTCTTTAGCTGTTGTGTTTATATCTTTATTCGAGTAGAATTCAAACTCTACCCCCACTAGAGATTTTGATAATATTTCTGCGTCGTTAAATCTGTTCATTATTGCTATTTATATAACTTAAGTTGATTTATATATCTTAATTTTTTGAACATAAAAAAATCCCACTCATACGAATGGGATTATTTATTATAAACGACTAGTGTTTGTATTTATTAGCCTATCTTTGCCGCTATTTTATCTTTAACCGCATCAGCAGCCGCATCTTTTGCTGCATTTCCAACAACTTTAGCGATAGCGTTTTCTACCAATTCTTTAGCAGCTCCCATAAATCCTTCGTATGTATGCTCATCATCCTCATCAGCGTCATGCATTTCAGCAGAAGCCGTAACTAGACTAACTAAATCTTTAGGTTGAGGTACAATACCTTCAGTAACTTTCTTTATTAAAGTACCTAGTCCTTCTGATAATTTATCAGCAACCGCTCCAGCTGCCGCTTGTCTTGCTACTGTAGCAGCTACTGCAGGAAGAATCTCATCTACGTGACCATCTGCAGAAGTTAATTCCTCTCTAATGATTTCTCTTAATCTTTTTTCTGTTAGTTTCATATTTAATAATTTTATTTTTGTTATTATTTTATAGTCTATATATCTATTATATTTTTCATAATTTAAGGAAAACTTTACGAGTCTCTTCATCAATTCTCGTAACAGTGACAGTGATGTCATTTCCTTTTATAAGTTCATTCAAATCATGTCCTTCAGGGAATTCAGATACATGCAGTAACCCTACAAGGCCATCTCCAATATCAACAAATACGCCATAGTCTTTAACCGATCTAACCTTACCGACAACCTCGATAGGAGTCTTAAATCTTTCAGAAGCATTAAACCACGGATCAGTCACCGCCTCAACAGGCTTTTGAGATAACGTAATCTTAGTATCTGAAATAATTTTCTTAATAAAGAATTCTATTTCCTCTCCTGGTGTAATCTCTCTATCTTTATGTCTTTTTAGAGTTTCTTCATCTAAATCATTTATATGAATCATACCAGTTAAGCACTCGTTAAATTCACAGAATACTCCAAACTTAGCAGAACCTGTTACGCTACCTTTAACTACAACTCCATTTTCATATTCTTTTATTTCAGCAATTTTAGTAGGAATCATTGCCTTCAAATATTCTCTATGAGATACTACAATAGTTCCTCTATCAGAAGAATAATTCATAGGTACCACATACATTTCAGTTCCTAATATAGATTCAAAATCATGTAGCTTATTTATTCCAGCTAAAGAACCTGGCATAAAACATTCTATACCCTGTATTTCTACAATATAACCTCCACCTGGTATAATACTTTTTACAGTGGAGTTATATGCAGTTTTAGAATTATCTACACTATCTAAAATTTCATTAAATACTGCGCGCTTAAATCCAGCTTCAACTGAACCTAATATATATTTTCCTTGTTTAGAACCTTTAGATTCTATTATTTGAACATTAATCTTTTCTCCAGGTTTTAATAAGTTCTTGTACTCTTCTGCTTCTTTTGACATATCTACATACACAGAGTCTCTAGCTCCAATATCAATAGTACACCACTCGACGCTAATTGAATCGACAGTTCCTTCATAGGATTTATTTAGTTCAACACCAACTATCCTATTATTTTCAGTAAAATCTTGGTTGTAAAGTTTTAGTGCTTCTTCAGCGTATGGTTCAGTACAAAATATCTTTGTTCCGTTTTTTAATCTTTTTGCTCTTTTTCTTCTTGTACTTGGACAGCTTGCTTCTAATGCATCCCAATCGAATTCTGGTTTTTTCTTGTCTATGTTGTTTGTATCAACAACGGTTTCCTTTGACATTTGTTTTATTTTTTAAGGGTTATTAAATTTGTATTATTATATTATATATCTAAAGTTTAGAACACATTTGGCACAAAACCAATCATAGGCACGTATGGTACAAGAGGAACAGGTATACCTCCTAAATATATGAACTTAAGTTCCATTAAATGTTTGGCATAAGCCACTGAAAGGGCTGTCGCAACCATGTTAGCAGCTTCTGGTATATTATCAGATTCTTTACCTGCATTTAATGCTTTTCTTAAACCTTCGGCTAATTTCTTTTTACTTCCATAATATACTCCAATATAAGTTCCACCTAATGGATTCTTTGATAAACATGGAGGGGCAGGAGGTGTAGATTTTAATGGTTGTGTTGTTGTATCTTTCCAATATTGTATAGTCTCTTCTGCTAGCATTTCATACGGATCCTCGCCTACTTCGCTATTATCTGCCTCGTCAAGCGCATCAACAGTTTGCTGCCTAGTATACATGTAAGGTGCAGCTTTATTTTTATTATTGACAACGTCATCAGCAGTCTGTGGCGTTACTATCTCTGCCCAGTCTCCCATTTCACCGTCAATATATTCAGACTCAACTTGACTATCCTTCCATTCAGAGGATTTGTCTCTTCCAGTAAATGAAAAATAACATATAAATTCTTTTAATAAAATAGGAGAAACTTTATAATCATCGTCATCATTATCTTCATCAAACTCTAATTGTGCATATGTTTTAAGAAAATCTTTATTATAATTTTCATGATATTTCATTTCTGATGGTTTACCATTTTTAGCTTTAGTTTTTAATTCTCCAAGATTAGTTTCATTATAAGAAGATTTAAGTTTATCAAGTGTTCTTGATTTAACTTTGTCTATAATATATGAAGAACTATAACCACCATCACTTATTGCTGACTCAACGTCACTCTTAAATGCAGCATACGCATCTGAGTTCGTTAAGCCTCCTTCTTCCCATGTTCCAAAACTATCTACCCACTCTACTATCTTTTTTCGTTTACTTCCGCTAGATTCTGACATTAGAGTAAATAATATTCGATTCGATATTATATATGATACCTCATCTTTTGTTTCGCCACCAACTAAAACAAATTCAAAAAACTCATATTCATGTAAATCATATTCTGAACTATATTCACCTAAAAAATCACGCATCTTTTCTGGGTCTATTGGAGGAGGTTGAACCTCTTCCATATCAGGGTCGGCATATTCAGGGTCTGGTTGTGCGGGATTTGGATTATTCGGATCGCTTGTTCTACCAGTAAATGGTATTTCATTTCCATCTTCATCTACTTTATTCCAAAGAGTTGGTTGAAGTTCTTCATGTTCTTCTTTCATTCTTTCAAATTGAGTTCCATATGTAGATAATAAACCGCTATTACTACCAGAAACATGAGTTTGTCCCCACATTGATTGTGATTGTTTAATTGCTGTATGATACTCCTTAGCTATATGCTTTCCTAATTCAGTAGGAGAAGGGGGTTGAGAGATAATATAACTCTCAACATTACTTATAAATGAACTCCAATTTGCAGGCATTATGAGTTAGCGTTTGTAGACTTATTGTCTTGTTGATAATTTATGTGCTTTGGCGCACTTGATGCTTTATAAGCTATTGCTTCAGTTGATGGACCAGAAGGACCAACACCAGTTGGGTGTATGTGTTTTGAATAATCATCTATAAAAGCAGTAAGAAACTCTTCTAAGCTTCCTCCTCTAACTGCTGGCTGACTAGTATTACCCATATCATCAAAGTCGCTTCCTTCTGGTGTTGCTATATAAATATTAGCAGCGTATAAAAATATTTTACCGTCATCGGATAATCTAATAAGCGGTTCAGAATCTTTACCATCTTTTCCATGAGCTATAACTAGACCATCGGTTTCAGATTGATATATTCTAATATTTCGTTTAGCATCATACACTAATGATACCACATTTTCAGGCTCTCCAGAAGAATCTAATACCTCGTCTTTAAGTTCTTTATTTTGATTGATTTGAAACCAATATTCTGGGTGGTATATGTTTCCATTATCAAATCTAACAGAAACAACATCACCAACATGGGGAATATAATGAGAACCTACATTGTTACGATTCATTGGAGTTGCCCATGGAATAGCTTCATTTTCCAGTAAATCAAATTTACCAAAAACCTTAACTTTACATCTACCAAAATTCTCAGGGTCTTGATTATCTACAACAGTACCAAGCCAATGAGTATCTCTTATTTTATCCTTTTTTGCTGTTTTTTTATTCATCGTGAATATTTCCTAAGTTGTTATCACCATCAGTACCGCTATTCGTAGTATTCGAGTCAGCGTTAACGTTCTCTCCAATATTTAATCCATTTACTGCACTTTGGTCAAAGCCATCTTTAACAGTACCTCCCTTCTTAAGACCTAATACATTTTCTGGCATATTTTTAGAAAGAGTACTAATATCTGTAGCCTTATCAGTGTCTGCTACCATATTCGTATATATGTTTTCAAAATTTGGAACATTTGCTCGATATATGTCGCTACCTAATTGGCCAATTTGTTGTTTCTTTTTTTCCATAAACATTGCAGCATCATCAACAAAACGATCACCCATCTCTCCAATCTTATCCATAACTTTATCTCCAATCAAACCTCCAAAATCATCAGGTTCATAGTGTTTAGATTCTTCTGCGGTTGCGGGAGATATTCTAGCTGCATCTTTATCAGATTCTACAATTGTTCCATTAAGAACCCTTGCATCTACCTTTCCTACTTTATTATATGAAAAGGCTACTTCAGAAGCTGCAAAACCTTCTGGTGATTTTAGTAAATCAGCAAATTGAGCAGTTCCTCCTTGTAAATCCCATTTACAACCACCAAGTTCAAACATAAAATATGGTCTATGGTCTCCTCCACTGATACCGGCATTTGCGTTCTGTACACCAAGCGACGGGTCAAATATATCTTTAACGCCTTTAAGTCCACCTCCTGATGTAAGACTGCTCATAGAATCTTTAGCCGCGTCTTTGTCAAATCCGAGAGTAGCCTGTATTTTAGATAAATTTTTAATAGGCCTACATTCTGTAACGTAAACCCACACCCTAAACTTTCTTAGATTTGGTGGTAAAATATAGCTCCATCTCGTTTCATCAAAACATGCAGTTCTATATAAATGCATTAAACCTGATATAGTTAAATCAATAGATTCTAATGTACCTATTGTTATCTTAGCCTCTTCACCTCCTCTATATGGTTTAAGTGGGTCATATTTTAGAAGTGCGTCTACTCCCGATAGAGATTGCCAATACCATGGCATCTCTTTATTTATTTTCTTTAATGTAAATATAAAATCATCAAGAGCTTTAAGTCTATGTCCATATACTCCTTGATATTGCTGTGCTGGATTTTCTGTAATTTCATCATTATCGTTTACTTCTACTGCATCTCCTTCTGCCTCTAATTGTTCTTTAAGAAAAACTCTCGCAGGACCAGCTAATAGGGGTGATGAATATCCTTCAAAGAAATCAAACATAAGAGTAAATGAAAGATACGTAGGGTCGGAATATTGATTATTCTTGCCGAGCGCGTATCCTTTTCTAAAATCATTTGGTGTACTAAAGTCTGCCATATACTATATATTCTTTTTATTATGATGGAAGGAATTTTATAGTTACTGGAACTTTTACAGTTTTTTGACCAGCATCGATTTCTATATCCCAAGTCCCTTCTTCCATTACCTCCTCTGCATATATTTCAATATCAATATCTATCTCTCCTTCAGGTAAATCTGGGAAATCGGATTGTTCAAAGTTCCAATCTCTATTTCCATAATTTGGGTCGTAGTTAGGAAGTTTGAAATCAAAAAAGACATCCTTAGGGTCATTCCACTTAGGCATCGTAACACTTAGCATATCATAACCCGTCAAGCCCGTTACTTTAATATTCATTAACCTCGCGTCTGAATCGCCATCTTCCTCAAGTTCAAATACAATAGGAGTAGTAGGCGTTACAGTTAATTCAACACCGTCATCTTCTGGTTCCGGTTCTGGATCTGGGTCTGGATCTGGTTCCGGGTCTGGTTCGGGCGCTGGTTCTGGCTCTGGTTCTGGCTCTGGAACGGGTGGAATAGGTTCTGGTGTTGATGTATCTGCTGGTTTAGCATCTAATAGTGCACCATCCAGATTATTAGTTCTACTAGGCCATTCTCTTCTCCACAGAATTAACTTCATTTTTATTGCCTCATCTCTACTGCTATATATGTATTGAATACCACCAACAATATAATATCCTGATAGAAAATCATTTATCTTTTGTTCTCCAGTTGTAATAGCGCTTGCTTCTGTCTCGCTAGATGTAGAAACACCAGCGTTTTCAAATCCTTCCTCTTGTTTTTTAGTTTCAACCTGATCAGATTCTAATTTTTGATTAAGACCTTCTGTAAATATAATAACAGGAATTTTTTGATACTTATAAATTGATGGGTTAACTACTGGTAATTCAACCTCAAGACTTAACTTATTAAGCTCTGTCATATTTTGCTTATTATGCGTCTCTGCAAACTTCCATTGTGGGTGTGTATTAGCGGTATTACTTGCTCTCCCCATATATTCATATTTAATCTCAGAAAGATACCTTTCTTCTCCTCTTCTACCCTTTAATGGTTCTTCAATATCCTTCATAGTATCACTAGATAAAGGCTCAACATCAGTTCTAATTTCTCCAAGACCTCCATTATCATGCATTGGATTATCTTCATAAAACTGCAAAACTTTTTTGAATCCTTGTTTTCTAGCGACCGCACCTGCCCCATGTTTTAGAGCATATTTAGATATATGATGATTCGTTCCTTCTGCATTCTCTTTTGTAGTTAACACTAGAGCTGATAGCATTTTATCATCCTCTTCTCCGGCATTTTCGTCATATCTTTCAGCATACGATGCAAATGACATATCAACGCCGTCTTCGGCATTCAGAGCTTTGTTAATATCGACATATGTTAAATAATAAAACGGATCGATTGAATATGTTTGAAATCCCTCCTCTCCAGTATAAGAATGTTCTACCGTTTCTTTAATTACTTCACTCATTGTTTTGAATGGTATAAGTAAATCCATTAAATCTTCAGGGTCTGGTGTATCTATATTAGATGCAAAACCTAATTGAAGGTCTGTCGCCATAGCTTCTAAATGGTCTAATGAACTTCCTTCTGGATATGTTGTACAGACATCAGCAAAAAGACCTGGAATCTTCATAACTCCCATAAAAGTATATTTTGCTCCTTCTGCGTCCTTTTCTTTTGCTCCTTTAGGCGAACCTATAACTCTATCAATATCAAAGTCTATTCTAATATCTTTATATGTATCAGTCTGTCTTGAAGCTATTCTAAGACTTAAAACATCTCCACTTCTTGGATAATTATCAACAATAAAATATCCGCTACTATCAGTAATACTAACAGTAATTTTAGGTATTTTACCATTCATATCTAGTAGCATACTTGTCACATCACCCTCCTGAAACACATAACCATTTATATGAATTAAAGGAGTTCTACCTCCTAAATCTTTTGAAACTACAGCCTTCCCTTCTTCTTCCTCAAATGATTTGAATTCTAAATCATCAAGTGCTATCGTCGGCTCAGTTCTTGTTAAAATTTGTCTTTCTAATACCATCGTACTCTATTATCCTCGTGATTCGTCTCTTCTACTTGTTCTTGTTCTTAATTCTTCTTTAGCTTTTGCTGCGTCTATTGCAGCTTGTCTATTTTTATATTTAGCGAATGCGGTTGGGTTAAGAGAAATTTTACCGCCTGCTATTTGAATATTATTATCTCCTGGTTTTAATATATTTGGAGGTGCAGCAATACTCGATCCGTTTGCTTTCTTCTCTGCTTTCTTCTTAAGATATTCAACTCGTTTTGCATCTTTTTCGGTAAGCCTTTTTGTTTCTAAAAATTGAGCTTTAATTACATTAAGTTCAGGAATATCAAACCCTACAATTTCTTTCCAATTTCTTAGTCCAATATTTCTATCAGGAATTAACATAATATCTCCTTCATTAAAAGAAAAAGGATTAGATATTTTATTAAACTTTAATATAATATCACCCATAGAATCTGTACCATATCTAGCTAAAGATATTAAGTCTACTCTACACACCTCATGTTTAGTTACGTAATGTTCTGTATATGCTTCACCTTCTATTTTAGCAAATAAAACAGTAGGTCTAGTTATTTGAACTACACCGTCTATTACTTTTTTATTTATACTCTGTAATTTCATTATCCATTAGTAATTTTTCTAAACTCTTCTAAGGTAGCTGAGTCTCCTATCGATCTACCATAATAATCAACATTTACTGTTTTATCAACATCAACTCCCTCTTTAGGTTGTAAATAAAATCTACCTTTACCGCAATTAAACATTGACTCAACATCTGTTTTATCTCTAGGTCTACCAGGTTTTAATGTTACCGTTACAACCAGTCTTTCAGGAAAATCTTGTACACCAAGAGGACCTTCAAACGATATATCAGTATTTTCACAACAAAGATTACCAATAACTACCATAGGATTTAATGGATTACCGATAGTTAAATGCCATTGGCCTGTAGGGTCACCACTTAAAAATGCTTGAACAGCTTGTCCACCTTGAGGAGTATTCATCATCTCCATTAATTTACCACCAATAAGATTCTTTACACCTTTACCTAACATCTCTCCAAATGACTGACCAGAGAACATACCCTTTATATCATCAACAACACTACCAAAAAACCCTGAAATATCTCCATTCTTAAGTTTATTTATATCTCCAAGAGGCTTAGCAACACTACCATCTCCAGTCCATCTAGTAGAACCTCCCCAAAATGGCGCATTATTATATGTTAGCGCCAGTATATTTGATAGTTGGTCCAAAAACATAACCTTAGGATTAGCTCCACCTAACGATTTCATCTCATATTCAAATTTAAGAGTAAATGATTGTTCAAATTTTAGACCTTGTTTTCTTGCGTTTATAGATTTTATAACATTTAATGGACCGAATACGTGGTTAGGATATGTTTCTTTGAATGAATCAAATCCCGCATTCTGCTTCGCGCTCTCCATCTGATGTGCATTTTTACCTGACACAGCACCATATGCCGCTTTAGCGATAGGATTATTATTAACAAAAGCTCCAAAATTTCCAGCCCTTCCACTAGTTTTTGCTTGCATTTCTTGTACCTTCGATTCAATTGATTCATATTCAAACCCAAGCTTAAATCCTAATATTTCAGTCATTGAATTACCTGGAGCTTCACCCATCCAAGTAACTGCTCTTGCGATATCTGGCATTGTCATTTTTACAGGATTACCAGCACCATCAAGTTCTTTAGGAGATATAATATCATCACCAACTGGAAATGGAAATCTTCTAAGTGTTAACATTTGATTTGCCGGAATCTTACCAAAATATTTACATAGGGCAAAATCAGCATAATTGTATCTATACGCTAGGTTATCTTTACCCATATCTTTACAAAATTCTACAATTTTAGTAGCTGTTGGATTCACTAAGGTATCCATGTCAATCTTATTAAACTGTGCCAATGGAACACCTCCAGTATCGGTTGCGGTAGCTATACTACCCTTAAAGTTCATTAAACTATATTTATTAAAAATTGAATAAGGTCTAGGACCGTCAGATACTGGTATATCGGTCATTTTTCCATCCTCACCCTTACGCTGATACACTACAGAATCTATTTCTTTTGTATAATATATGTTAGGGTCGCCCTCACGATTCTTAGCAATAGGATACTTTCCGTCAGTCATGGTTCTCATAACTACATTTGGATTAGCTGGTGTATTATCCTCAGACCTTGTTTTGTTATCATCGCCTGATGATTGTTCATCGTCATCAGCTCCTAATCCTATTCGATCACCGAATTTAACGATGTTGGTCTTAAGACCGTCCATAAAGCTTCCAAAGGTAAGTGGCATATAACTAGTTGTATTTAGTTTATATATCTAAATTTGTTAACTAGTCTTATCTAATCTGTCGGCTGAAGGTCTATATAGTATATCATCTAAAAATGAGTCTGTTCCATACCCTCTATCGCCTAAAAACTTTTTGAGGTGTGCTTTGAAAACTCCTTTACTTTTATAGTAATATGTTCCATCATTATAATAACTTCTACTGCACGTATCGTACACACTAGCTATTTTCTTCTCAATAAAAAAATCATGTATATTATTAAACAATGTTTGCATCTCATGTCTACGTTTATGTACCATAGGCCCATCAACGACAACAATAAAATTAGTAGATAATATATGCTCATTAAATTCTTTAATAGACTTAAACCTGCTGTATTTAGTTCTAAGATGTATCATTTTACCATCAAAATCTCTTTCAAATTGAGCGGATATAAAATGTCTTTTTATAAAATTTATGTCATCATAAAAATGACTTATTCTAATCTGATATTCGACAATACTATCACTGTGCTTAACATCATATATAATTCCTTTAACAGGGAATAGCGTATCATATTTACCCTTTGGCGATATTAAAGCATAGACTACAGTACCTTTATCATATACTCTATTTCTTATCAAAATTCTAAATTTTCGTAACCATCAAACATATCTATAATATCTTCATCAATAGATTCCATATTAATGGCAATTAAGTTAACTTCTTGTAAATTATCAAACATATCATATACAAGTTCTTTGAAGTTTTCTATTGTCTCTCTATCATAGTTTTTCATAAGATATATTATCCTATCGCTGTTTTGTTTTTTACGAATATTATTTAATGCATTTTTAATTGCCATACCCACTATAAATGGATGTGGTTCTACATCATGGAAATCAGATTTAATTAGTTTTGTTATTATAGAAATATAATCTACTGAAGTAGTAGAATCATCACTTTCTATTCTAACGTATTTATTAAACTCACGTTTAGTCTCACATAATACACAATCAATTGAAGTCACTTCCACTATTCTTTAATACGATTACGAAGTTTCTTAAGTTCTTTCTCTAATTCTTCAATCCTTAACTTAACTTCAGGTTTTGTTGGTTCATAATGTATGCCCCAATCTTCTATAATCTTAATTTGATTTACCATTCTTGAGTTACCGAAATCCATTCCAATATCTAAACATATATCTCGCATGAATTTTCTTTTATTTTCAGGACCTCCACTCCACTCATATAATCTTACCGATTCATAAGTATCGCCTCCTGCATTTATATTATCATCATGAATCTCTTTGATGACACCGTTGTCTGCTATTTTAAGAGTTATCGTTTGCATTAAGTCTATTAGCCTTTAATTCTTGCGCCTCTCTATTAAGTCTTTTTGCTTCTTTCTTGTCAGCTCTATAGGTTTCTTTATCTTTGAATGAAGTTAATACCCATGCCTCTTCTAATAATTTAATCTCAGCATCATTATACCCAAAGTCTTTCTTCCATGTTTTTTTGATTGAATCTAATTTTGCCTGTAGCTGGTCACCTATAGAATCATTTACCATCTTAACATGCTTCTCATGTGCATCTAGTCCTTCTTCTCTAAGTCTTCTATATAACTCACGACCTTCTTCTGTACTTCTATTCTTTTTCTTAAGAATACCAAATTGTTTATACATTTTTCTTTTTTGAGGCCTGCTCATGTGTTGTTGCTGTGGTGTCTCTTTACTCATAGTATTTATTTATAAAGTTAGTAATTTCTTCTTTTAAGAATTCTTGTAATTTATTTATCTCAATTTGTTTTACTGCAACTGAAGCTATAGATTCTATTATATCTTCTTTACTATCGTCTGAATTTTCAATCAATAGATTAGCAACATCCTTTTTAGGTATGTTGATGTTGAG
>Ga0181420_1000124_pt1 | contig 28232 bp, 28 predicted proteins | sample 43SPOviralmetaG_FD_130145 | JGI IMG/M metagenome (GOLD analysis project Ga0181420, IMG submission 130145) | Marine viral communities from the oligotrophic San Pedro Time Series (SPOT) site, San Pedro Channel, CA, USA - 43 SPOT_SRF_2013-05-22 | ecosystem: Environmental > Aquatic > Marine > Strait... | reverse complement strand
TTTTAAAGATGATTTTACTTCTTCTTTTTTCTCTTCTTTTTTCTCTTCTTTTTTCTCTTCTGGTAAGTTTTTTTTCAAGGTAGTAAGAAATTTTTTTTCTGCTCTTAAACTATCAGCATTCATTATACCTCTTTTTCGTAATGTTTCAATTCTCGCTTCTAATTTTTCCCTTTTCTTTTCATCTTTTTCTTTTTTCAATTGTTTTTCAAGGTCTTTTTTCTCTTTTGTGTTTTTCTTTTGAGTTTCTTTCATTCTTTCTATTTTATCTTCTTTTTCAAGAATTTCACTTAATTCTTTTACTGAAATATCAACATCTTTCTTTTTCTTTTTTTCTTCTTGTTTCTTTTTTCGTTCTTCTTGGTTCTTTTTTATTTTATCAAATTTTTTATCTCTAACTTCCTTTTTATTTTCAAATAAAAATTTATCTAATGCTGTTTTATAATTCTTTTCAGTTGTTTCTATTGCTCCTTCAAAATTCTTTTCTGCTGTATCATAACTTTCAATAGTTTTTTTTTGTAATTTTATTGCGTCTTCTTTTACTCTTTTATCATCAAAATTTACATTTAATCTTTTTCCAATTGCTTCCATTATATCACGCATATTGTTCTTATTTACTCCCTTACTATCAAAATTGTTTTGTTGTAATGCTAATTTTACTAATTGTGGTGTAATTTCTTTTGATTTTCTATTTTCTAATGTTTTTAATAATTTTACTTCTTTTTCTCTATTTTCTTTTAACTCTTTTAAATGGTCTTTTGCTCCAACCACCATAAAATGTAATTGTTTTCCAACTACATCAATTTCCTTAAAATATTCTTCTGGTCTGTCTGCTTTTATTTGTTGTCTTTTTTCTTCTATTTCTTTCAATCTTTTTAATTTCTTTTCTCTATATTCTGGTATATCCATTAAAACTTTTTCTGGAACAATAGAACTATAATTCATAAATTCATTTGGTGCTTTAAATGAAGTCATACTATCACCTTTTTTATAATCAACCTCAAAACCATCATCTTTTAATTTATCAATAAATTCTTCATATTCTTTTAATGTATTCATTCTTTGTAATTTTCTATTTGCTTCACTACCACTTAATGCTCCACCTTTGATTTTTCTAATTTCTATGTTTCCACCAGACACTTTTGGATTTTTATTTAATGATTTAGAAATATTTTTATCAAAAGTGTCTTTTTTCATTCTTTCTTTTCCACCATATAATCCACCTCCTACTTTTTCTATTTCTTTTGGTTTTGCTATTGTTGGTATTGTATCTAATAATGTTTTCAATTTTGCTTCCATAAAATATTGGTCGTGTCTATCTTGTTCTCTTACTTCTTCACAAGTTTTTGGATACAATTTTTTAGGTAGTTTTGCCTTCCCAGTTTTCATTCTCATTCTACTACTTGAACCATCAATATTTCTAATTTTAAATCCTATTTTCATATAATAACAAACAATATCTGCTGGTGCTTTTATATGTGTTCTTAAATGAACTATTGTATCATCATTAATACCATATTCCTTACCATATTTTTCCTTCATATGTTCTAACATTAATGCTAAATGTCTTATTCCATATTTTGGCGGACAATTCGCCATAAAATTCGCATAAAATTCTAATAACATAATTTGATTTGGTTGTGGTGTTGAAACACCTTTTATTTTTTTATCTTTTATTTTTTCAATCGCCATTTCAATTTTAATACAAGCATCTTTATAAACTTCCCAATTTAGAAATTTTCTTTGTTTTTCTTCTTTTCTTGTTGTTTTTAAATCTTCTGTTGTTAATTCAGTAATCCTTTTTTTAAATTCATCTTTTGAAAATTCTGGATTATACATAGTAGATTTTTCATTTGGGTAATTTTCTACTTTTGGTTTGTTCCAATTTTGTCCTTCATATGTTGTATTATAATCTCCACCTTTTAATCCAGCACCTAAACCAGTAGTATTTTTAACTTTGTGTCCTTCTAACATATTACCACCTTTTACCTTCTCCATTTTTCCAGTTTCTTTATATTTGTTCCATATACCAGAACTTTTAATAAATTTAGATAATTGAATTGGTTTTAAATTAGTATACATTTTTGAAAGTTCTTTTCTAAATTGAATAAAATTTAATTGACCTTTACTTTCTGGTTTAAACTTTTTCTCTTGTTTTTTATATAGGTTTTTCGCTTTTATTTCTTTAATCGCATCTTTTTGAGATAAAGATGGATTTTTTTTTCTATATTCTGCTATGAATTGAAGATATAGATTAGGCATTTTTTATAATATAATTAAAGATTTTATTTTAAAAAAATATTTTACATATAAAATTATAGAAAAATTTTAATAATTTAATAGAATATTTTAGAGAATATTTTATTAATCTATACAAAAAAACAGAACAACACATATAAATTACAGAATATAATAATATATAGAAAAATTATTTTTTTCTTCCCATTAAATTAAATGCTAAATTAATTCTTGATTTCATTAATTTAGTCATTTTAAATTCTTTTCCTAAAAATTTAAATTTATTTCCAACTTCAACTTTCAATAATGGTTTTAAATCTGGTTTTGAAAATTTATAACTTTTAGGAACTTTTAATTGATTTCTCAAAGCATCTTTTTTAATTGTGATTTTTTCACCACCCAATTCAACAACTTCTTTTTTTACCATTTTTATAATATAATAAAAGAAATTAATTTATAATAAATCCTTTTTACAAATAGGAACTTTATAAAATAATCTAATTGTTCCATCTGGAAATGTTCTAACTCTTGGTAAATATGGGTCATCACAAATTGGATAATCATAACAATTAGGACAATCACACATACTACTAAATGCTCTTATTAATTCTCTATCATCATCACCAATTTCTTTTATATCAACTTTTAAACAATTTCCCATTTAATATAATTAAACATTTTCTAAAAATGTATTTAAAATTTCGTTTTCACATTCTAATGTATATTCAAATTTTTCTTTTGATTTCATATAACAAACCATTTGAAAAAATGTAATTAATAAAATACAACTCATAAAAATATAAAACTTAAAGATAAATAAATCCATATAGATTTATAATAGAAAATTATTTAGAAAATACCACCAATTTTTTTTGGTTTTTCCCAAATATCTTTTTTACACAATCCAAATCCTAATCCAATATTTACCGCTACTTTATCCTCGTCAATATGATATTCTAAATGTTCTTTATAATGTTTTTCACACCACCAAACATTTTGATTTTCTTTGGGACATTTTAAACATTTAATAGGATTTAATAATCTTTTACGACACATAATACAATATTTTTTCTCATAATTTAATTCTTCTTCTAATAAAAATTCAACCATTTATATAAAATAATATTAGAAATTAATTTAACGCCAAATAACACCTAAACTTCCAGACGAATTAACCGCTGATACATATGAAACCTTAATAAAATCTGCGTGTGTTTCTCTTGTATGTAATAAATCCCCAGAAGCATTAAAATTTAATTCTTCGTGTGATGTATATGTCTTACCTAAATCATAACTATAATGAATTGTAGCAAGAGTTGTTAATGCTGGTGTATCAGTAGAACCAACAATTTCAACTAAATTTTGTTGTTTATTTTTCATATAAACTTCCCCATCATATTCTAATTGTGCCGTCCATTCCCCTAAATTTGTAGGACTTCCTTTAACTCCAATAGTAGATAATTGATTATTTGAATTACCAGACATCTTTTTTATAATATTATAAAACATTTTTTTTTTAATTTTTTTTTCTGTTTTAATATTATAAAAATGGTTCAAAAAAATAAAGGTTGTTCTTGTGAATGTGGTGAAGGTAATGAGGGAAATTGTAAAATGGATAGTGAATTAGTAGGGGGAATGATGGAAATTATTAATGATGAAAGTGGATTAAAACCATCAACACCAAGAGATGAAACCGATGGAATTAAAGGTGGTGAATTGGAACAAGATGGAAATTTACTAATCCAATTAGAAGATGATTTTGAAAATTTAAGTGATAGTGTAGACGATTTAAAAGATGGAAAATTAAAAGATGGTTTGTTTAAATTATTAGATAAAATAGAAGCATTAATGAAAAAGCATATGTAATTTTTTCTTATATTATATTATAATACAGAATGTTAAGCACTACAAAAGGTGATGATATAGCAAAAATATACAAGAAAGATGGTAAGAAAAAACCAAAAGTTCAACGAACAATAAAGATTTATGACGATAATTTCACAGAAACGGCAACAGATGAAAACCAAGAAATGAAAATTACAAATAAAGATGAATTTTTCTTTCCAGTTCCTCGTAAATTTAGTGAAAGAATTTATGTGTCCGCCCCTTCTGGTGCTGGAAAATCTACTTGGATTGGAAATTATTTAACAGAAATTAGGAAGGCAAAAGGTGGTAAAAAAAGAGAAATCTTTTTATTTTCAAGAGTAGAAGATGATAAACCATTAGATAAACATAATCCTATAAGAATTCCATTAGAACGCTCAACATTTGATACTGACCCATTACAACCAGAAGATTTTGAAAATTCGGTTGTAATTTTTGATGATATAGATACAATTATGGATAAACCTTTACTAAAATATTTACAAGAATTTAGAGATGATTTATTAGAATGTGGACGACATTATGGAATTACAACAATATCAACAACACACCAAATTTTAAATTTTAGAGAAACCAGAAAACTTTTAAATGAGGCAAATGCTGTTGTAATTTTTCCTCGTTCTAATGGTGCGTATCAAATAAGAATATTTTTAGAGAAGTATATGGGGTTTGAAAAAGACCAAATAGAAATGGTTAAAAGATTACCAAGTAGATGGGTTTATTTTTGGAAAGAATTTCCACAATATTTAATTTATGATAAAGGAATTAAAATAAATAAATTGTGAGTTAATATTATATAAATGGGAGGAAATGATTTTGTAGCAGTTTGGGATTGGATAAAATCATATATTTTTATAGAAAATATTGAGTATGATGATGAAGAATGGGAATTATTGAAAACAACAACACCAATAAGACCATATATTGATGAAACTTTTGACGAATACGAAGAACGAATAAAAGAAAGGCAAAAAGTAATTGATAGAATAACAAAAAATCAAGAAAAAAGAAGGAAGAAAAGAAAATTACCACCAACACCAAAAATAAAAATACCAAATCCACATTTTAAGGATAATCAATCATTAAATTATTAGTTTTTTTTTTATTTAATAATATTATAGAATGGGTGATAATATTATCAATAAAGATATTTATAAAAAAGCAAAAAATAAAGCAGATAAGGTTTACGAAAAACATTCCGCATATAAATCTATGTATACTCAAAAAGTTTATAAGGATTTAGGTGGAAAATATAAAGGAAAACAAAAAACAGAAGGAGTATCAAGATGGAATAAAGAAAAATGGGTTCAAGTAAAACCATATTTACAAAATGGAAAAGAAATTGAATGTGGAGAAGATAATAAAAAAAATAAAGTATGTAGACCATTAATTCGTGTGAATAAACAAACACCAATTACATTACCAGAATTACAAAAATTACATAGTAAAAAGGATTTATTGAATTTAACAAATAAGAAAATTAATGATATGAATGGAAGAGTTTTTTGGAAAACACTTAAATATTATCCATCTAAAAAATAATATTTTATATTATTAATGAGTTATAGAATTAAGGATATACAATTAAAAAAAGCAAAAAAAATAGGTGTGGAAATAAAACCTTCAACAAATAAAAAAAAGAAATTAGATGTATTCAAAAAAGGTGAAAAAGTTGGTTCAATTGGAGCATTAGGATATAAAGATTTTGGAACATATTTAGAAGAATTACCAAAAAAAGATGCCGAAAAAAAAAGGAAAAATTATTTAGCAAGACATTCAAAAGAACCAAAAATGAAAGATGGAAAAAGAACAAATAGTTATTACGCAGATAAAATTTTATGGTGAAAAAAACCTTTATTAATATTAATGGAAGAAGCGGTTATAAGAACTTTAAGAATAGAACGAGCAGTAAGCAATTTTATTAATAAATTGAAATGTAAATTACAAATAAGGTGCTGTTGTAAAAGTGATTGTGGAACGAAAGACACTTTTGAGATTTAATTATATATTCAAGAAATTATTTTAGTCAAAAGTGGATTTTTTTAATTTAATTTAATTTAGTTTTATTTTTATTTTCTATGAATATATTATAAAAATAAAATGGGTTTTCGTTGTGAATTATGTGATGAATTTTTAAATATATTCCAATTTAGTCATTTATGTGATAAATGTTATAGAATTAGAACAATAACTAAATGTTATTCAGCAGATACAATTTTAAATTGTTTAGAAAATAACTTTTTATTATCACCAAAACAAGTAGCAGAATTTAAAGTAAAAGATGAAGAATTTATGAAAGAAGAAGAAAAAAGATTAGAAGTAGAATTTAATAAACAATTAAATGGATTACTTCCAAATGAAAGAACAGAAGCGACCATAGAAGAAACAGAAACTTTACCAACAATAGAAGAAGAGAAATCTAATGAAGAATTACTTAAAGAAAAGGAAGAAGAACGAAAAAAACAAGATGAAGAAACAAAAAAACTTAAATAAAAATATTTCATAATATTATAAAATGGTAGATAGAATAATTGATAATCAAGAAACAATTAAATTAAGTGGGACAGAAGTTGAAAATATTGTAGGAAGAAAAGCAAGAGTTATTCCTTATCACGAACTTCCAAAATATTCATCAATTGAAGAAGTTTTAGGTTTAAATAAAGAAGTAGTTATTTTATATGAAAGTAAATATAATGTAGGTCATTTTGTATCATTATTTATACAACCAGATAATCCCAGAAATTTGATTTTTTTTGACCCATATGGATTTTATCCAGATTATGAGTTAAATTTTGCTAAATATAATCATATTCCTTACCTCACAAATCTTATAAAAAATTCTAATTTGAATTTACTTTATAATAAATATAGATTACAAGAATTTAGTAGCGATACAAATACTTGCGGAAGATGGAGTGCTTTACGATTAAGATTTAAACATTATAATAATTTACAATTTTCCCACTTATTTACAACAAACAAACATTATACGCCAGATTTTTGGGTTTCAGCATTAACATTATTATACACAATTTAGTTTTTTTTTTATTATTTCTTATTTCTTTTTTCTTATATTATATTATAAAATAATGAGTGTTTTTTATAATGTTAGAATGGATGGTATTGCTGGAATTGGTAGAACAGATTTAGGTAAGAAGACCGCTGAATTTAGAGAAACAAGAACAGATAATATATTAGCACAACAAGATACATACCAAGTAGGTGTTGATAGATTTTCTATTCCTTCTGCTGGATTACCTTTTGCTATTATTGATACATCAATACAAGACCATAGAATGGCGTTTTATTATGCTACTGCTCGTGCGGAAAATCAAGGGGCATCTCCAACATCTTTTTGTGGTGGTTATGGTCGTGCTGTAAATATTAATGGTGAAGGATTAATGTTAAATCAAGCATTAGAAGATATTAATTTACCAACTGCTTATGCTGGATTACCACCAATTGGTGATTATCAAAAGGTTGCTAATAGTGCTAATTTAGCACATATATCAATTGATAAAAATTGTAAAGTAATTGAGATACAAAATGAAACAGAAGTTCAAGAAGTTATGAATGCTGGTGTAAATCATTCTTTTACTCAACAAGCATTAGAATTTAATAGTAGTAATTATAATGGTTCATTATCAACATTTCCAGCAACATTAAATAGATTAGGAAAAATGGCGATTAAAGAAGTTGTTAATGTATCATTACAAAATAGGGCATTAACCGCTACAAATTATCAAGGAGTTGTTTTAACATTAGGTGATAGCACTTTTGTTGCTGGAACATTAAACCCACAAAAACAAAGACAAATAAGTTCAAATACTGCTACACCACCAAAACTTTTTACAAGGGAAAGTATGCTTACTTTTTATGCGGTTGTTGAAAATATAGAAAGTGTTGCTGATGCTAATGGAAATTACGGACATTTAGAAAATTTAAGATTAACTATGATATATAAAAGAAGAAATGGTATATTTGAAGAAATCCCCTTGATGGCGAATTTAGGAGAAATTAATAAATGGAATAATGAACCAACACAACAAGGTGGAACAATAAATAATTTCAAAAATAGATTAGTTTTAACACCAACTGCCCCCATAAGTATAAAAAAATTAGTTCAAAAAGGATTATTAGAAAAAGGAAATCAAGGAAGTGTAAGAACATTTTTAGCAAGACCAACAATTGATGATGATTTTTATGTAAATGCTTTAAGTTCTAATCTTGATGGTTTAGCAGAAACAGAATTAAGATTATATAATGATGGAGATGCTGGACTTTTTACTATTGGAAGAATTAGATTAGTAATGGCGAATGTTCCTACTGAATGTGGTGATAATACTGCTATTAATGTAGTAAAACAAACACCATTTTGTGAAACTGGTTCTTTATTTCCAACATTTAATTATGATGAAGCATTAAAGAAATTTAGTTTTACATCATCAGCAAATTTTTATAGAGCAAGAGGAGGAGTTAATTTTCCAGCATCAGCAACTGAATTAGCATTACAACCAACAACATCAAATAATATTTATTTAAGTTATGATTTAGCATCATTATTTAGATTTACTTATTTAGATGTTGGAAAAAATTTAACTACTGGAAAAATAGCATTTTTTGGAACTTCACAAGTTGAAATTGCCCCTTTTTCTGGTTCTAATATTATAGAACCAAGAGGAAGAGGAATTGATGGGAAATGTAGATGTATTTATCTTGATACATCACATTATGATACTAAAAGTTTAACATCAATATCTAATCAAGAAGTTCAACAAAGTGCTTTTGAAAGAAAAGTAGTAAGACAAATTTTAATACAAAGCACAACTATGACTATTAATGGAGAATTTGAAGAAGGAAGAAGCACCATAAAAATACTTACAGATTTTGAACCAGATGTTGACGAACCTTATACAATTTTTCAATTTTCAGCAAAACCTTTAACAAGATATTATCCATTAAGAAGCACATTACCATTAAGAGATGTGGGGTTAAAAATTATGTATAATGATAAATTTGGAACAACAAGACCATTTATACTTAATCAAGGAGATACAGCAACCATAAAATTAGAATTTAGACCAAATAATATGATTTATAATTATGAGTAATTTTTTTGATTTATCTTTAATATTTTCTTACATTATATTATAAAATAATGAGTAATATTGTATTTGATGAAACCTCACAAAAATATAGAAATTTGATTACTAAAAATAGTGGTAATCTTCAAGTGGATATAATTTCTGGTGGTGGCGGTGGTGGTGGAGGTGGTGATGCTTCTGCTGGAAACCAAACAACACAAATAGGAAACCAAACCACTATGATTACAGAATTAACACAAATTGAAAGTGAAATTCAAGTAGTTGGAACAAACCAAACTAATGGAAATCAACAAGCAAAATGTATGGGAATAGATGGGACTGGAACACCACAACAATTATTATTAGAAAGTAATGGTAGTTTAATTGTTGGAGGAGGAAATATAAAGGTTTCTGTTGATGGAACTGGAACAACAACCCATATTTTAACTGATGCTACTGGAAAAATATTAACATCTTCTGTTGGAGATACTGGTGTTTTAGCAAGTATTCAAACAGATGTAAATAATTCAGCAAATACCTTGAATAATGGGACACAATTATCAAATATATTACCACAATCTACTTTAAATAGTGGTATTACAAATGACCCAGCAAATTCAATAGCGGTTGGATTAAGAGGAAGAACCACCATAGCGGACGCAACAACAGAAACTTTTTTAAAGTGTGATGCTAATGGAGTTCAAGATGTAGCAACAATTGGAATTGATAGTGGTGGTGTTTTAAGACAATTAAAAGTTGATGGAACTGGAAATTTAGTTGTTGATTTATTAAATGATAGTTCAACAGAATATACTGATGGTTCAGCATTACCAGCAAATCCAGTAGGTGGAGTAATTATGGGGGAAAATGATAGTGGAAATGGTGAAGTTATTAAGTCAACAAATAATGCTTTAAATTTTTCATTAAGAGAAACTGGAATAACAACAACTGGGATAAATGTAAATGTTCCAACTGGTGGATTGTATACATCTGCTGGGGTAAATATTAAAAGTGTTCCCAGAGGTATAATTTTTGCGAATTATGCTGATAGTAGTGCTTCAATTTTGTGGGAATGGTCGGTTGATGATGTATATTATACAAATGATGTAAGTGGTTTTCTTACTTTTCCAAATACAACATTAACGAAAGATAGTAATGACCCAACAAAAAATTATATAGAATTTACTTTCCCATTTAGTTTTATAAGATTTAAAATAACAAATTCTACTGGGAGCGACCAAGCATTAGCATTAAATATTTATTCAAAATCTGGTGCTGGATATTAGAAAAGACACTTTTGACTTTTAATTTAATATTCAAGGAATTATTTTTAGCAAAAGTGGATTATATAAAAATATAGACAATCCATACAATTTAACAAAAACATTATGATTATAGAATTTTGTATTTTTATTTAAAGTAAATATAATTATTTATATTTTCTTAAAATTTTTTTCTTATATTATATTATAAAAAAATGTCTGTTCCTTCAAGAGTTGTTGTTCCCCAACTTGATTTAGAGGATAATAGAAATCCTCACCAAAAGATTTCAATTAAAGGTGTTAAGCAAATTACATCACAAGAATTTACTGCTGATAGTGCTTCTAATAATGTCGCCAATTGGTCTATTCAACCTCCATCACAAAATACTATTATTGATAGAAGATTTTTACTTAATGTTAAGGTTGCTTTAACTAAAAGTGATGGTAATAATTGGACTTCCGTAGGAACTGCTGGTGGTGCTGTTCCAGCAAATGCTCGTTCTGGTAATTGTTTTAGAGATAGATTTTTAGGTAAATTCACAGATAGTGTAGCATATACCGCCCAAACCGCTACTTTATTAAATAACTCCGAGCATCAAAATGTTCTTGATAATAATTTCGCTTTAAGACAATTACCCCTTACTTCTTGTATTGATGTTTTAGATTTAGAAATAAACGGCACTCATATGAGTGTATCAATTGGTGATTATATCCACGCCATAATGAAATATACTACCCCAGAATATAGAGAAAAATATTTAAGTGGTTCTCCATCATATCCAGATTATCAAGCATCTTATGGTAATCTTAATAATGTAAGATGTGATTACGGCACAGACCAATACCCATTATCAACTGGTAATCGTAATGGATTACACGGAGAAACTACAAGAGGTAATTTTATGCCCCAAAATTCAACTGAATTAGGAGTTCCAATTGGAAATGAACTTATTTTTGATTTAACAGAACCACTTTTTATTTCACCACTTTTAGTAGGTGGAGAATTTGAAGGTATGACTAATGTTAATCAGTTAAATGTTTCAATTAGATGGAAGAGTGATTTATCAAAGATTTTCTCTGCTGTCGCAAACGCATCTATTCCAAGAGCGGATACTCTTACTACCCCAGTAAATGAAGTAGCATTACCAGCGGATGTTTCTGTTGATTTAAAAGGTGGAACTACCAATTATACACCAGTATTAACACTTAACTTTTTCACCGCCCAAGATGATATTGAAATACCAAATGAAATTTTACTTCCTTACCATCAACCACAGACTTATGTTAAAACTATTTCTGCTGTTAATAAAGATGCTCTCGCAAGTGTCGTTGGTGATAATATTAGAATTAATCAAGTTCCCCAGAAAATGTATGTATGGGTTCAAAAATCAAGAGCATCTAAAAATGGATTTGATGCCGATTATTGTTTCGCCCCAGAAAGTGTAAATATCCACTGGAATAATCAAGTAGGAGTTTTAAGTGGTGCTTCCAAGCAAGTTCTTCACCAAATCTCTACTGATAATGGTTTAGATGTTGGATATAATCTCGCTTACCAGAGTGGTTATGCTATGTGCTTTGAATTTGGTAAGGATATACCCCTTGAAACTGGTGAAAGTATTGGAACTCACGGAAATTATAATTTAAGAGTTGACGGAACATTTAGAAATAATGGTAATAATGTCGCCGATGTTGAATATAACATATTACTTGTTATGAATGGTTCTTGTATCATTTCACCTAATGAATGTAGATTAACTCTTGGAAACCTTAATGTTGACGAGAATATGTCCGCTGTTGATATGGGGGATAGATACAAACATATCCAGAATGAAGGTGTTTTCGGTGGAAGTGCTGGGGGTGGTTTCTTCTCACATTTAAAACATTTCGTCAAGAGAGGTCTTAATGTCGCTCATAATGTCGCTGGGGCGGTTCAAAAATATGCCCCTATGGTTCAGTCAGCAACCGCTTCCGCCTCACGAGCATTAGGAGGCACAGCAGTCGGTGGAACAGAAGTCGGTGGTTCAAGACGCAGACGCAAATAGATTAATTAAATAAAATTAATTTCTTTTATTATTATAGAAAAAGTCAAAAAAAAAAGTTATATAAACTCATTTCTACAATACGGACAAGAATTTTTAATCTTTATCCAATTGAAAAACCCTTCTTTACTGAATATATGACCGCAATTTGTTTCTATACCTTCTGTAATTTCAGTTAAAAGTATAGGACACTCTGTCTTTTTCTCATCTTTTTTAATCCAAATTTTATAGGAATTGGAAAGATTTTCTATATTTGTTTCTAAAATTGTATTAAATTTATCATAAATAATATATTTAATATCATTTATTTCTTTTATCTTTCTTATAAGGTTATTTATATGTTTAGATGTAGTATGTGAAAAAAACCAATTAGCAATAGCAGTTTTTAGATATATTTTTAATATTCCATTATTAAATTTAGCAATTTCCTCACCATAAGAATAATATGTTCCGTGTTTATAACTAAAATTTTTAGAATAATTAGTAAAATAGAAAAGTTTATTATCTAATGAATACTTGATTACATTATTAATATTTGTTATAGTCATTATATTTATTTAATATATTTATTTTAGTTTTATTTAGTTTTTTTTCTCAATTAATATTATAAAAATAATGGGTGATTTTATAGAAAAATTAGAATTTCTTATCAAAGATAAACGAAAAATACGAGATACAACCTTAAAAACTTATATGTTTAATTTAATTAAATTACATAAACTTATGGATTTAGGAAATGAAGTAAAATCATTAGATTTTCTTTTAAAAAAAGATAAAGTAGACAAAGCATTAGAAGGTAAGAAATTATCAACAAAAAAAACTTATTACGCATCATTAATAGTCGCATTAATGGCGGAAGGAAACCACGAGGATATAGTAGAAAAATATAGGAAAGAAATGGAAAGTATGGCGGAAGATTATAAGAAATTACAAGAAGAACAAGTTAAAAGTGAAACACAAGCAGAAAATTGGGTAAGTTTAGATAAATTAAAAAAGGTAATGAATGATTATAAAAAGGAAATAAGACAGAAAGGATTATGTAAGAAGGATAATTTAGATAAAAAAGAAATGGAATTAATTAAAAAATGGTTAGTATCAAATCTATATTTAAATCCAGATAATCCACCGATGAGATTAGATTATGCTAATATGAAGATAATAGATAATAAAAAATATAATAGTTTAAAAGATGAAGATAAAAATAAGAATTATTTAGTTGTTAAATCAAGAAATCATAAATTCTTTCATTTTGGTGATTATAAAACAAAAAAACAATATGGGAATAAGGAAATTAAGGTTTCAACACCTCTTAATTCTGTAATAAATTGTTGGTTAAAATTTAATAAGACAGATTATTTATTAAATAATACAAAGAATGAACCTATGACTGAAAATAATTTAACAAAATTCTTAACTAAAACATTTTTACCTTCTGGAAAAAATATAAGTGTGAATATGTTAAGACATATTTTTATTAGTGATAATTTTAAACCAGAATTACAGAAAAAGAAAGATATAGCAAATAAGATGGGACATTCAACCTCACAACAAGAATTATATATTAAAAAAGAATAAAAGACACTTTTGGTTAAAATAATTTATTGGATATATAATTTAATCTCAAAAGTGTCCCAAATCTTTCCAGTAAATCATTTGTCCTCGTGGGTCTTGGACTTCTAATTACAACCCATTTTTGTTTTTTTTTCACTCGTTTCTTATCAATTAAGGTTTCAAAAAAAAAGTAGTTAATATTTTTGTTATTAAAATTCAAAAAATCGGCATAAATTCGGCATAAATTCGGCATAAATGTGGGTATATACATATGATTTCATTTTTTCCTTATAAAATGATAAATTAATAAATAAAAACAAGAGCATTAATGTTATTGTTTTTAATTAAATAAAAAGAAAGTTTAAAAAAAAAGATAATTTATAATTTTTTACAATATTTTATCTTAATAAAAAGTGCTGGTTTTGGGATTGTATCTCCCCTTGCTCTATTACAAATTGTCCCTATTCTATATTCATTTTTTTGTTTTTCTGGGTCTTCTAATCTCCATAAAAATGCTCCATCTGTAAGATTAAAAACAAAATACATTTTTACACCTTTTCTTATTTCTTTCAAGGCATAATCCCATTTTTGTTTTTCAAAAGGATAATCTGGGTATTGTGTTGAATTAACACGACGACTTTTAACTTCATATTCTCTACAAACTTGACCTTTTGAATTTTTCTTATAATAATCAAATTTATGATACTTAAACTCTTCTGTTTTTGGGTAAAGTTCAATCTTATGATTACATTTTGCCTTTAAGATTTTAAGGACTTCAACTTCTTTATTTAAACCAAATTTTAAATCATCATCTTGGGTGCGGACAACTACTGAATTCATTTTATAATATATACAAATATTTTAATTTTGTAGAATTACAATTAATTAAAATTAAATTAAATTAAATTAGGAATTAATTATATAATGTAAAATTACTTTTTCCTATATATTCTCCGTCATTTGTTTATTTCTAAATAATTCAAGAGTTTGGATTATTTTTTTTATAGATTTATTCCTATATATCCTATATATCTGGATTTATTCCTTAATAATGCCTATATCTGGAATAAAAAATATTTTTTATTCCTATTATCATATCATAATACGAATAAAACTAATTAAAAATTAAAACTATCATAAAACCACTACATTAAAGGTCATAAAACCACTATATTTATTTGTTAATTAACAATCTATTATTATAAATCAAATATATTATGATTTATCTTACCATTTTCCTTTTCGTATTCCTTAACTTCCTTCATATATTTTTCATTTGCTTCTTTTTGTAATACTTCACATTTTTTACTTGCTTCTAATAAATCGTCTTCATCATCTTCTATTTTATAAATAAAGTTTTCATCTTCCTTACCAAATTCCTTTTGTATTTCTTCATTCAATTCTACATTATCATTATTAAATTTGTATTTAAATAAATCCCAATAACCTTTTAACATCTCCTCGTTCACATTATAAAACCATTCCTTTTTACCTTTCGCTATTGTTTTTCTTTCATTAACAATAAACTCTTTTCCAAATAATTGTCTTACCATTTTTACCATTATTTTTTTAACATCTTTTAATGTATCAAGTGATAATTTAGAAGTAATTTTATTTTTAAATAATATCTCATATTGTTGATATATTTTTTGTCCTTCATCTCCTTCAATTGTCTTTGTTGGTTCAAAATCTAATTTGTTCTTTGCTCCTACTTTCTGTAAGAACTTTTCAAAAAATATTATTTTGGATTTGTTTTCGTGTATCTTTAAAAATGAAAATTCTTCTTTATTTTTCATTTGTGCCTCCACACTTTCTTTACTTCTTAATAAATAAGTTTTTATGTTCTGGTAAAATTCTAATTCTTTACAATCCAAAAATAAATCTTTATTACCTAAAATCGCATCATCATCAAAATGAAAAAACAATTCATTAAGTTCTTTTACCTTTGGATTTTCTAAATCAAAATTATTTCTTAAATCCTCTTGATGTTCCTTTAATAATTCCTTCATATATTTTTTATCTGTTGTTCCATATTTACCTTCATCAATAAATCCTCTTTGTTTTATCATATATTTAAAATGACCGAATTTATTAGTTTCAAAACAATCATTATTGTATAAAATAGGATTTAATAATTTCTTATAAGCATTAAGGTCTTCTTCTTCCATATCCCATTCCCATTTATCTTGTATCTCTTCGGTTTTATTTATAAAATCTGCTGTATCTTCTAAATCAAGATATTTTGGTGCTACAAATTGCTTTTTAAAATAGATGTAATTAAGGTGTTCTATGTTTCTACTTCTTGCTATTTGTTGTATCATAGATTTAGGGGAGATTGTATGTTCTTTATAAAAACAATAAACTGGGCGTTTTATGGTGCTGTCTAAACCATAAATAATTTTTGGAGAAAATATAACTCTATCGTATTTGTCTAAATCTATAAAACTATCATTATCACTTGTTATAACCGCTACTATTCCCTTATCATCTTTACCTAATGTTATTTCATATTTATTAACTATTTCACCTTCTACGATTATTTCTTTTTCATTTACTTTTTCAAAAATTGTCTTATTAAAATAATCATTAAATATTTTTAATGCTAATGATTTTGTATCCATACAAACCATAAATTTATCTTGACTTTTTAAATCCTTTACCATATCTTCAATTTTAAACCATTCCTTTGATTTAACACCTTTATTGTGTTTATAAGTATTATTTACCATATATAATTTAGGTCTTAATTCCTTTACAAAATCAATTGTATAATTAGTTAAATCCGCATCTGCTAAAATTATTTGTTTACAATTTTGAATTATCTTCTTAAATCTTTTATAAACTGGTATTCTTGTATTTTTTAAGGTGGGACAAATGCTAAAATGTTCTATTAATGAAGAATATTCATCTAAAAACACTACATATTTACTTATATCTTTTATATAATGAGTTAATTTTATTAAACTATCTACTTGAATTACTACACTTTTTCCTTCTGGTATTCTATCACCATCTTTATAAAATTCATAATAAACACAATCAATACCATATTCATTAAAAACTTTGTATTGTTCGTAAGCAAGTGTCCTTCTTGATACAATACTAATAAATGGTTGTTTTGTATCTTTTAAAAATTGTTTTGTTATTGTTGTTTTTCCAGTTCCAGTATCACTTCTAAAAGCATAATCCTTACCAGTTTCTATTTTCATATGTTTACCTAATTTATCCATTTCTTTTTCAAAATCAAAATCCATTTTGTTATTGAGTAATGGTTTAAATTTTATATAATCAATTAAACCTTTATTACCAGTTTCAGTAAGGATTTTTTCAAAACAATTTAATTCATTTTGTTTATGAATATTATTCCACATTACAATATTTTTATTTAAATCTCTTGTTTTAAGACCATCAATACCATTTAAAGTTTCAAATATCTTTAAAAATAAGTCATATCTATTTAATTGTTTTAATGCCGTCATAAAAATTAACCATTTATTATAATCATTCCAATATCCTTTATCGTGTTTCAATAATTTATTAAAAATACTCTTGACTTCCTTATCATCAATATTATAATAATAATAATCTAATTCTTTATTAACTTTAACTAATTTGTCCTTGCGTTTCTTATTCTTTTTTTGTTCTTTTGAATATAATTTATCTAATAACCATTTTTTAAGATTTTCTGGAATTGTTTTAATTTCTGTATCATTTTCAATAATATATTCTTTTATAACACCATCTTTCTTTACCTTTGTCCCAGCACCGACAACATACCCACCATCACTTCTTATATCTACTGATAATTCCTCATTTGTGGTTTGCTTGATGTCTTCATCATAATTAAAAAATAAATGTAATCCACCGCTTCCAGTTCTTGTTGTTAAAGTGTTGAATTCCTTAATAAAATTAGTTCCAAAATCCTTTATAAATAAATTGTCTTCATCAATCTTATAAAAATCTAAATCTACGACAATTATGTTATTTATTTTTCCAGTTGGAATACCAATACCAGCACCATTTGATAATGGTTTCTTGGTTTTAGACCATAAATGATGGTTTTTTTTGCTCCATTCAAAAGAAGGGCATTTTGAAAAAGTTAAAAGTTGAAATTTTTTGAAATCTCCTAAATATTCGCTCATTTGTTTATATACTATACTAATATTATTATATTGTAAAATTACGAAATTAATTAATTTAATTAATTCAAGTTTATATAGGTAAGTATGTAGCGGATTTACACCCACTACAATCACATTTTTTGATTTATGGTGTGAAATCGTATCTGTAAAAATAAGTCCAACACCCATTTAGTCTTTTAATTTACTGATAGAAAAAATTGAAATTTAATTATTTTTAAAGATTTAATTTAAAAAAAAAGATAATTTAGGAATTTTGTTAATTCTCGTAAAATTATTATCTGTGTTAAGTATATATACAAAAAATGGTTTACAATCAATCTCATCTTTGGAATATTCAAGTTTTAAATCCAGTATCTAATGATATTATAGAACAATCTAACCACACAACTATTGATGATATTTTTAAAAAATATCCACATATTCCCTTAAATACTTGGCGTAATATCTGTATGGGAAGAAGTAAAATTTATGAAAAATTTATTAAGGTTAAAAAAGTTGAAAAACCAAAACCAGAAGTTGAACCTAAAAAATTAATTGATAATACCACTACATTAATTACCTTTGATTGAAAAAGACACTTTTGACTTTTAATTATATATTCAAGAAAATATTTTTACCAAAAGTGGATTTAAATATTTGGGTCTTTTATAACGGCAAATTGTCTACTATATCCACCCCTAAAATGTAAAGGATAAATTACATTATCTAATAAATCCTTTGTTTGTTCTTCTTTTTCTCTACATTCTTTAACTAATAAATAAGCATAAAAACTATTTATTATAAAAACACCAGTCATAACAGATATACACGCTATTTCAATTCCACTTATCATAATATTTATCAAGATAAATTCCTATATTGATAATTATTTACAAAAAAAAATAAAAAAAAAGTCTTTAATTTACTGGTCTGGGGGCATTAGCAATAGCACTTCCCACCTTTAAACCAGTTGCGAGTGCTGGTGCGAGTTCTGGTGCTACAACTGATGCTACTGGAACGGCAAGTTTGGTAATAACATTTGATATTGGGTCAATTAAATGATGCTGTATTCCAGAATTCCAGTGGAAATTTCCCAAATTTCCGCCTCTTGTTATTCCCATCATTTCACCATTTCTAAAATGTGTATCACTATAAGAAACACCTAAATGGTTTCCAACATTATCATTATGTTTTCTATCAACTCGTGGTCTTTCACCATTTAAAGCAACAAAATCTTTACTTAAAGTCATTATAATATATTACAAGAAATTAATTTAAATTGTTCCAAATCTTTGATTTTTATTTGGTTTTCCATATTGAAATGAACCACTTAATGATGATGTTTGAGCGTTTCCTTGTAATGTATCCCCTTGTAAAATTGATTTACCACCTCCAAACATATGAGTAAACATATCTTGTGTTGCTTGATTTTCTTGGTTCATAGTATCAAAAATATTTCCACCAGATAAGGGGTGAGAATGTTTTAAATTTAAATTTTGTCCTCTTGTGCTATGTGGGACTGGATTATTTAATCGTTCGTGTGGTAATTTATTCATATACAATTAGTCAAGATTTTATTTTTATTGTCCTATAATTTTCATTCTTTTTAATCCTTTTAATGTATTAGTTAAATCTACATAATATTTATCTTGATATTTTATTTGATTAAACCAACAATAATGATATTTTCTTTTTCCACAATCTTCAACATCATAATTGTTATTATTATTAATTCTTAATTGTAAATTTGCTATTATTTCAATTAATTCTTCAACATTTTTCTCTTCTTTTAATTTTATTAATTCCCATTCTTCATTAAAATCAATTTCCTCTTCAATAAATAAAGATTTTATCCAATTTAAAACCATAAATAAAAGAAAGAAAATAATTTATAAAAATGCTAATAATGGTAATAATGATGCGAAATTAAATCCACCTCCACTTTCTGGGTGGTTATTTATCATATTTAAATTATGAACCCTATTTTGTCTTGAATGTGGTGGTATTGGATTATTTAATCTTTCGTGTGGTAATTTATTCATTTTATATAATTTAACAATATTTTTTTTTTACAATATAAAAGGTAAAAATGAGGCAATTGTTCCAGCAACATTTTTGATTGTTCCAGATACACTTTGAGCGTCCCCACCAACTAAATCACCTCCATAATGACCCATTTTATGACCTCCGCCCATCATATTAGAAGAACTACTAACATTTCCACCCCTTACACTTCTGGGGATTGCTTTTGAAAGTGCTACTGGAACATTTGCTACTCTATTTGTTCCGTGATAAACATTTGCTCTTGTATAACTTGCGAGATTTTTATTATGTGGTCTTTCTACTGGTCTTGAACTGAATAAAACATTATTTAAATTACCACCAGTATATGATGCGTTTTGACCTCCTAAATGTGTTGGTGTTGGAACACCACTTAAAACTTCTTGGGTTAATGCGTTAGAAGAACTTGAACGAGGTTTTACAACATTCATAGGTGGACTTCTTGATGCTGAACCATATTGTGAGAACGACATATTCATTTTTTTATAATATAATGTAAGAAAATATTTTAACAAATAAAAAAAAGACACTTTTGCTATAAATATTTATTCACTATTAAAATTAAATCTCAAAACTGACTTTTTTGATACTTACGAGTTGGGACACCTAAATGGTTATAATAATATGCTGGTGCTGGTAAACTATTTATAACACTTCCCCCCTTCATTTCAATTTCCATAATATAATGTTTTTCAAAATGATTTTCAATTTTTTTATCAAGATTATTAAATTTATCCTTCATTTTTTCTAATTGTTTTTTCAAATGTGTCTTTTTTGGATTATCATTCATTTCATTAATAATATCGTTTATATCATCTAAACAATCTTTAACATTCTGGTATGCTTTCTCATACTTTGAATAAACTTTTTCATAACCACTTCCATCGTGTATTTCATTATGTATCTTTTTTTCTGTAAATTCTTTCATATCTTTAAAATCATCATCTAATTGAACTACTGCCTCTCTTAATTCCTTTTCATTATTCATTACATTTCCACCAACTAAATCACCACCTTTTACACCACTTTTTTTAATATTTTCTATTGCGTCTTTTCTCATATCTTCTTTTAATCCTTCTGGTTCATTTCCATAACCATAAAAGTCCTCTAATTCGTGTGCTATATTAAAATCTTCATCTGCGAGTTTAAAGAAATCGTCCATTCCTATTTCCACACCTATTTCCTCATCATCATCTACAACATCTAAAAGATATGGTATTTTTGCTACTGGTGTTGCTTGTATTTTACTTATTGGTTTAGGGTGTAATAATGCCTTTATTTTATTTCTATAACCTTCATCTAAATAATTTTGTCTTTCTGCGTTCATACTTCTTATTTTATCACTCATATTTGGATTATCTTTCAAATCATAAAAATCTTTCTTTTGTAATTTTATATATGCTATGGGTAATCTTTCAATCTCTTGTATGGCGGTTTCTGTTTCCTCGTCTGTTAGACTTAATGCTCCCTCCCATTTTACGCTTCCCTTTGTTATACTATGGGATTTAAATAATCTCTTATCACTTACCCATTCAGCAAGTTCATTTAATCTTGATTTGGTTTGTCCTCTTGGTGGTTTTAAATGTGGTGAATAAATAAGTGCTACTAATGTTCCATTTGGTTTTAATAAACTAAAAGCATATTGGACGAAATCTAAATCAAAAACTTTTTCTTTATATGTTATTTCATCTTGATTAATATTAAATGGTGGGTTCATAAATACATAATTAAATCTATCACTTGGTGTTAATCGTAAGAAATTAGGTTCTTTATAAATAACTTCTTCTGGATTATGTCCTATTGTTGTTATATATTCTGTTAATTTTTTTCTAACTTTTTTATCAAATTCTGTTGCTCTAAATTGTGCTTGTGGTAATTTTTCTAATAAAAATTGTATAATATCACCTCTTCCAGCGGTAGGTTCTAAAATTAATAATTCCTTATTTGGTTCATTTTCAATATTAGACATATCATACATAACCTTAATATGTTCTGGTGATGTGTTAAATTGTTGATATGCTACATTTTTTATTTTATTTAAGGTCTTTGTTGTTTTATTTTTAACAGCATCTAATTTTTCAAGTGTTTTATTAGATAAATCAGCATTTTTAGTTATTAAATCTTGTCCTTTTCTTACATATTTAGTTAAAACTTCTTCATAAACCTTTTCTTTTTCTTCTGGTGTTTTTGGTTCTTCTGCTTCTAATCTATCCATTATTTCTTGTTCTGCTGGTGATATTCCCTTCTCAAATGATGGTATATCATTTATTAAATAATCTACGAATTCATTAATTGTATGTTGTTTAGATTTACTATAAATATATAAGAATAAGTCAATTGTTGTATTTGCTGGTGGGTTAAATTCTTCTGCTATTTTTCTTTCAGTTGCGTATCTATTAAATGCTACTTTATTATAATATTCTTTGGAAGTCATACCAAGTGATTTTGCCTTTGCGAGGTCTTCTGCCGACATCCAGATGCGTTGTTTATCTTGACTTTCACTTTCAGTAGTTGTTAATGATTTTTCTTCTGCTTGTTTCTCTTTTATTAAATTTAAAATTAATGAAAATGTTTTATCATCTTTAATTTTCCTTACTTTTTCCAATAAATCAATTTCTTCATTATTAATAAAAAATGTATTGTATACATTTACATATCTAAATTTTTCTGGTAATGATGCGTGAGATTTATAACGAACACCACGACCTATTACTTGTTCTCTTGTTGCTTCATTCCAAGGTTGGTCTAAAATATAAATATTTGCTGTATTTTTCAAATCCAAACCTTCCGCACCAGCACGAGAAATAATCATAACATTTACTTGACCGCTATTATATCTTGAAACACTTTCTTGTTTTTGTGATGCTCCTTCTTCACCAGAAACAACAGCAAATGAAATTGGTTCATTTTCTTTTTTATCTCCTTCTGGATTTAATCCATTTAATAAATTAGATAATGGTGCTATACCTTTTTGGATAAACGCCATATAAATAATAAATTGTGGTGGTTTTCCTTCATCTTCAAATTTTACTTTTGCTTCTCTTAAATGATTTACAACTTCTCTTAATTTTTTAAAATCACCTAATTGATTTATTATCTGTCTTGTTCCAATATAATATGCTTTAAGTGCTGGGTCTGCTGATTGTGCTATTTTCATATAATCTTCATTTTCTTGTTCCGTCATTTTAAAGTCTAAAATAAATTCATTTTTCTTTGGGAAATCTTTATTATCAAATGCTCTTTGATAATGACTTACTCTATATCTAAAATAATCTTCATTATCTTTTTTACTATTAATAATATTAAAATATTCACCTTTTTGTAATTGTAATCTTCCATCAATCATAGCGAGTAAATTTTCAACATCATAAGGTGTATTGATAAATGGTGTAGCGGATAATAAAAGAGTTTTTACATTAAATTGAGAACAATTATCAATTACTGCTTTTGCTCTTCCACCAGTCCATCTTATTTTTTCTTCTGGTATATGTTTATATTTATCATTTCCTTGTGGTGGTTCATCATCATCAAAATCATCACTTTGTTTATTTTCTTTTGGTTGGATATATGTTCTTAAATTATGTGCTTCATCAATAATTAATAATGTATTCTTACATATTTGTTTTATCCTTGCGTATTTTTCATAACTATAAAATTTTAGTCGTGTATCTCTTATATCTAAACCAATACTAAATAATGTTTCAACAATATTAGATAAAAGTGCTGATGGTGCTATAAAAACTACATTACCTTCTGGATAATAATGTAAGAAGGTTTTTATCGTCATAGATGCTAATATGGTCTTACCAGTTCCTACCGACCAATATGCTAATGCTCCACGATAATTTGAATAAATCATTTTTCTAATAAATGTATCTTGTTTATCAATTAAATTTAATTTTTCCTCTTTTCCAGTCAATTCCATACCTTGAATTTGTTTCTTATATGTTTCAAATGGATTAATTTGTTTTTTTTGTTTTTTCATAAATTCTTCTTGTTCTTTTTGTGTATACGCTTTTTTAACCCCAGTTAATTGTAATAATGGTTTAAATACATCTCCACTATCTTTTCTTGGTGCTAATCCTCTTATACTATCCCCAATATCTATATTATTTATTCGTGCGTATTCTTCTAATTCTGCTCTACTCATTAAATTAAATTCTTTGGGGCAATTATCTTCATTCCATAAATCTATTAAAACATCATCTAATACTTCTTTTCCAGTTAATTTTTCAACATCAAATTTATTATTTGTTTGGATTTTTATTAATGATTTTAACCCATCTAATTGTGGTTTTTTAATCTTATCTTTTTTCTCTGTATTTTTAAAGAATTTTTTATAACCTTGTATACAATTAAAAGTGGATTTTATTTTCCATCTTATATCTACAAGTGGGATTGGTTTTTTCTTTTTCTTTCCAAAATCTAATTCGTCATCATCTAATTCTGTTATTGTTGGGTCGCCTTCTTTTTCTAATCTTTCATCTCTTACTTCTATTAATACTTCTAATTCATTTGTAAAATCATCATAAGTTTTTTTATATTCTGGATTATCCTTTCCTTTTCCAAGTGTTGCGTATGTTTCAATTTTGTTTTTAAATTTAATAAATTGGTTTGCTTTTCTTATTACTTTTGGTAAAAATTCCACATCAACAGCAGTCATAAAAGTTGTTAAATCATCATCTTCTTTTTGTAATCTTGCTAATGTAAAATCTTTACTTAATCCAGTTTCTTTTAATTCTCTCTTTTCTTCTTCTTTTCTTAATCTTTTTTTAAATCTTTCTTCCTTTTCCTTTTCCTTCTTTACTTTTTTATTTTGTTTTTCTCTTTTTTTCTTTTCTTTTAAATTATCTGCTTTTAATTTATCATTCCACGCCTCCTCTCCATATTTTTTAATATATCTATCCCTTTTCTCATTCCAAATAATATTATGATTTTGTAATATTTCATCTTGTATATCTTTTATTTCATCAATATTTGTTATTGATTTTTCCCATTCCTTCATAGTATAATCAGTAATTGTTTTCATTAATACATTTAATTCATCTCTATATTCATCAAATAACTCTTTATTTCTTACTTCATCTTTTAATGGTAATTTATCGTCTTTATCTTTCTTCCAACCTCTAAATTCATATAAATAATTAAATCTATCTGTTGTTAATCCTTGTGATGCTAAAATATTTTTTAAATCATCTTGTAATCCATTTGTAAATGTTTTTATTACATTCCAAAAATTTAATTGTTTATCTTTTACACCATCAATTAATTTTTGTGTAAATTCTCTTGCTGGTGTTTTTAAATCACTTAATCTTGCGTCCATAATAAAATAAGACCACGCACAACAATAACCACCAACTTCTTTATAAGCGAGTTTATCCATATAATAAACTAATTCACTATCATTTGTATTTGTAATTGTATTATATCCTTTATCTTTCATTAGTTTTTTTCTATCTTTTGGTTCTATACTTTGTAAACCTTGAAAAAATGGATAATGTGATTTAAAGTCTTTTGGTCTTTTAGGGCATACATCTTCCGCACCTTCTACCTTCCAACCCTTATCTTGTTTATTAAAATATTTACCAATTGCTTTAATTCCATCTTCAACTTTTTTATTTAAAGCAAATTCTATTTTTTTGTTTTCTTATTTTCTTTTCTTTTTCCAGTTGCTCCTCCGTGAGGTTCAAATCTTTCAATAGTTTTTAAATGATAATTAATTATTATCATATTTCTATGAGCGAAGTTTTCTTTATAACCAACTGATAATGGTATACATAATACTTTCTCTTTTTCTCTACATAATTCCATTTGTCTATAAAGTAATTTAAATATTGCGTTATTTCTCTTTTCACTTGCTGTAAATGGTATTTCCATAAAATATGCTCCATCTGGTGTTTTCAAAAATATACAATCATTATTATGTCTATTTAATATTTCTAAATACATAAAGTCATCTATCCAACTACTACAAACCCAAGATGATACTTTATCATCAACATTATGGTAAACATCTTCCATATTCTTAATAAATTCCGCCATACTATCCGCTGATTTTTTTGGATTGATTTTAATTTCATTATTAATTTTATCTAATGTTGTTTTAAAAGTGTCTTTTGTTTGTTCTTTTTCTTTCTTTTCTTTTTGTAATCTATCTATTCTTTCTTGTCCCTTTTTAACTGCTTCGTCAACTGGAAATTTTGGTTTCTCTGTTATTTCTAATTTAATATTTTCTTTTATTTCTTCTGGTGGTTCATATTTAAATATAAATGCTCTATTTAATCTATTACCAAATGCCTTACTTGTAAAAATAAAAGTTGGTTTTTCTTCTATCTTTTCTTGTCCTATTACAACACTATCTTTATTTACTTTTACAACTCTTCTATTTTCATCTCTTCTTTTATCAAAAATTATATCACCTACATTTATATCTTCATAATCCTTTTTTGTTTTTTTCTTTTGTTCTATATCTTGTTTATCTTCTTTTTTTTCCTTTTTCTTTTTAGTTTCTTTTTTTTCACTTCCTTTTTTTTCTTTAATTAATTCTTCAACTAATTCTACTAATCGTGTATAATATTCTTTCTTTACTAATGCTTCGTCATAAGAAGCACCAGAACCTTCCCTTCTTTTATGAAAATCTGCTACATTACTTCTTGCTTTTATTAATGATTGTTTAATATCTTTTAATTCATTTTTTAAATATTTTAAATCTTTATCCTTATATTCTACTTTATATTCTTCTAACCACTCCTTATATTTACTTTTTTTCCATAATGCTTGTGTTTGTCTTATTATTACTGCTTTATTTCCGTGTGGGTCTATTCCTTTCTCTTTAATTATTTCTTCAATATCTTTTTCTTTCTTTTTACTTTCTTTTTTTTCCTTCTTTTTCTCTTCTTCTTCTACTTTATCTTTTCTTCCTCTAAATGTTTTCCCAACATTTTTAAATCTATTTTCAAGACTTTTAAAATCATCTAATGTGTGTGTTCCATTCATTTTATTTTCCATAGAACCGAAAGTATTACCAAAATCACCAAAAGATATTCCATTATCTTTATTAAATTCTTCAAAAAATTCTTTTGTTCCGTCTTTTTTTAATTCACTCATATTTATTTTACCTTCTGGTTTTACTGCTGGAAATGCTTTTTGATATTTATTAAAAATAATGTTTTTTTTATCTTTCATATCATTTAAAAAACTTATTGCTTCTATGTAATCAGTTTTTGTATATTCTCTATCTCCTCTTGCTAATTTTTTAATATTAAATAAGACTTTACTATCTTTAACATATTTTTTAAATTTTTCTGTATTACTTTCTGGTTTTGGTGCTTGTGGTAATTTGTTTTTAAAATAGTCATTACATTTACTTTGAATTTTGTTTGCTGTTGATTTCATCGGCATCGCTTGTGTTAAATCTTCTTCATCATAATCTTTTGCTAATTCTTCATCTACTTCAAAACCAAAACCCTCATAATATTTAATTAATTTATTTATATCAAAATTCTTATCTTTATTATGTTGAATAATATTCCCAGCAACTAATTTAACTGATGCTCTTGGTGATAAATCTATTTTATCTTCCATATCAAAAAGTGTTTCACAAATCATAACCCCACCAAAACCCTTTGGTAATGCTGGTTCACCAGTATTAATTTGTGTATTTAAATAAGATAATTCTATTTGATTTCTACCATAAACTTCAAATTCAACCGCACCATTACCAAGTTTATACATATAATCTCTCGGCATATCGTCTTTATCTCCTATTGTTGTTGTCCCTTGTCTATATAATTTTATCATTTGTTTTTCATTTAATTGTTTTTCTTTACTTTTTTCAATTAATTCTTTATAAACCTTATCTTTTTCTTTGTCTAATTCTGTTGTTAAAGATGATTTTACTTCTTCTTTTTTCTCTTCTTTTTTCTCTTCTTTTTTCTCTTCTTTTTTCTCTTCTGGTAAGTTTTTTTTCAAGGTAGTAAGAAATTTTTTTTCTGC
>Ga0181420_1000122_pt1 | contig 28714 bp, 40 predicted proteins | sample 43SPOviralmetaG_FD_130145 | JGI IMG/M metagenome (GOLD analysis project Ga0181420, IMG submission 130145) | Marine viral communities from the oligotrophic San Pedro Time Series (SPOT) site, San Pedro Channel, CA, USA - 43 SPOT_SRF_2013-05-22 | ecosystem: Environmental > Aquatic > Marine > Strait... | reverse complement strand
TGCCCTCGCGGGGACGCTCGGCTTCCTTTACGATTCCCTCGTCCTGCGTAAACTGGGACTCGGCACGATCATTTGAGTAGCGAGATAAGAGCCATCGCACGAAGAATCGTGTGTGTTTGTTAACTTTATAGGAGGCTATCATGCCAAAGTATAATTACTCTCAGTATCAAAACATTCCTTTATCTATCGAAGTAACTGTCGGTGAGGTCAAGGAACTGGTTCGGATCTTGCAAGAAGCAGGAGACAACGCAACGTCAAAGTACTCGACGGAACGTACCGCTCATCGTGAGTGGACCGCCCTTCTTCAGAATGCTGTTCGAGAAATTGAGAGCAGTGTTGGTTGGGACAAGACCACCATCGACAAACCTATCGAGTACAAGGAGACAGCGTAACTTGGACACTTTGAATCTATTTCATACCCCAATGTCGTGGGATGAATTGATGGATTGGGTTGATCGTCACAATCGTGATGATCGACCTCATCTCATCACAGCCGCCGCCATGGGTTTCAACCTTGCGGTACAACAGTCAAAACAGGAGGATCCAAATGACTGATCTAAATCTTATCACTTCCGAATCCAAAGACGAGTTCTTCGAGGCTCTAAGCAAATCAATATGGCTACTGTTGCAAGACAAACTAGCCACTGAGATCGACAAGCGCCTCGCGGACATGGGTCATAACGACTCTGAGTTTGAGATCGAGGATCACAGATGGCAAGTTGACGAGTGGATCAACGCCGCATTGGAAGAGTATGACATGTCTGGTCATGAGTATCAGATCGAGGAGATGGTCAGCAATCATCTTGACGGTAAAGAAATGGAGGCAACCATCACTTTCAAATAATTCAAACCTACCGGGGGCGGCATTCTTTGCCCCCGGTTTTCAAACAGAAGGAACGTAATTATGAAATCAGGTATTATCTACAATGGACCCAGTCTCTTGGATGGTACGCCAATCGTTGTAATCGCAACGTTGTCCAACCGTAACCGTAAGACAGGCACAGTCGTACAAACCTACATACTTGTTCGAGACACTAACCCTCTCGAATCTAGTAAGACAGGTCTAGACTTTGCTATCTGTGGCGACTGTATCATGCGAGGCGAGGTCACTACCGATCCGAATCGCAAGCAAGCCAAAGGTCGTGACTGTTACGTCAACCTTGGTCAGGGAGTTCTAATCGTTTGGAGGGCATTCCAACGCGGTGTATATCCTGACGCTACCAATCGGACGGACAGAGTTGGACTTGGTATCAGACGCTTCATAAGAGTTGGTACTTACGGAGACCCTGCCGCTGTACCGCCGCACGTTTGGGAACAGTTGTTATCCGAATGTGATGAATGGACAGCATACAGTCATCAATCAGGTTGGCGACCCGACATCGCAATGCAGTCTGCTGATACTTACAAAAAGGCTCAACAACACTGGGCCGCTAACCAACGTACCTTCAGAGTTGTCTCAAAGGTAGAGGACATTGACTTCAAGTTCGAGGCAATCTGTCCAGCATCAAAGGAAGCGGGACATCGAGTACAGTGCACCGCATGTAAACTTTGCGCTGGATACAAACAGGCTAAGTCAATTGCTATCGTTAAGCACTAAGGAAAGGGGCTTCGGTCCCTTTTCTACTACTATCATAGATGGAGTCCTCCTTCGTCGGACACTTTATCCATTAGCCCCCGCAGCCCCCCGTCACTCCTTCGTCGCTCCTCCCCCCAATCCGGTCGCTCGTTCCTCGCTAAAGTTTATAGTGTGCCGCTAAACGCGGTCACTTGCGCGGCGTACCCGCGCTAAAGAAATGGAGTCCTCGTTCCTCGGACACATGTTCATGGATCTCGGCTCCTCGTACCTCGTCGCCTCGCCCAAGGAATTTGGCCGCGTGGGGCCGCAGGGCCGCAGAGCCTCGATCATTGGTCCCTCGAGCCCGATAATATATCAGCCGCGTGGGGCCGCAGGGCATCGAACATCGAACCTATGTCCTCGAACCGTTGGCCCACGGTGCTGCTTAAACCTTTAGATAGCAAATCAGGTCCTTGGCACCCTTCAAACAAATATAGATGCCTTGTCGGGAGGTGCTTGACCAAGAAAAAGGATGCACCGCCTCGAGCGTAATACGCCATATGCCACGCTATCTGATGGGCAGAAATTTTAATTGCGTTGTTTTTCACTGTTTTAAGTTCGAGCCATAAAGGTATGTGGTCCCAAACCATGTGAACATCAGGAACACCGCCCCCATGTTTGTTTTCAATCCTCGTTGCGAAGCACTTCTTCGGCAAGTTCTGCCTTATCGTGTTCCAAAAGTTCGCTTCTGGTCCCTTGCTCATTTGGTGTAATATCCTTGTATTCTGTCTCAATTTCAAAAACCTGTGGGTATTGTTTTCTAAGTGCATCGAGCCGCGCCACAATCTGGTCTCTGGTCATCTGGTCAACGGTGTTAATGTTCTCGCGCCTATCGATGGTCAAACCACCCAAGGCAGATCTTATTTTCTCTGCGTTGATGGCTGCTGAAAAATGCCCTGCATCCTCGGCTCCTCGAGACAATTGATGCAGTCGCTCGAGTTGACCAATTGTGGTCACCCCATACCTTCGTTCTCGCTCTTCTCGAAGCTCTTTGATGTGATCGACAACATGTGGATAGTCTCGACCATTCAACAAAACAGATGCTCTTTCGTTTGCCAGTTCTGGTGAGTACCCTGCTTGCCTCGCACTTTCAGCATTCGAATAGATGCCCTCGACTATGTGCCTTGCAAAAGTTAGCTGTCTATTGGTAAGCTTTCTTTCGTGCTTTTCTTCTATATCTTTTTTTGTCACCGCATTAGTCTCCTAATGTTATTTACCGTATTAGTACCGTATTAGTACCGTATTATTCTGACTTGTTATATTACGATTTTTACACCCAACACCAGAAAAAAACCAATTCCGAAAATCGACTCAGGGCATATTAGAAGATCTAATACACCTGTAACGTATTATAATACGCTCGTAATACGGATGAGAGTTGGGGGTTAACTCTCTGTATATAAATACTTTATCGATCTGTAATACGTTTAATACGCTTTTCACACGTTTTTCAAAAACTTTTTTTTATGTAAGGGGGGGTCAAAAAGTATTATATAGAAAGTTTTTTTATTTATTTTATCAAATCAACTTGACAAACCTTTGACAAGTCCCCATCTATATAAAACGCAAGAGGAGCATTTAAAAAATGAAATACGAAGAAGATTACATGGATTTGTGTAACGAGATCCAAGCAGCCGCTGACAAAGCAGGTTTGGAGTACTTGGTCGATCATGCAATTCACGCAGAAGACGCGAAACCTGCTTATGGTCAGGATAAGTATTACGACCTGATGTACGATTGCGCGATCAACTTTGCGGCAACTCGATGTGAAGAAAAGTACGATATTAGTTTAAACGATTTATTAGGGAGGGTAGTTTACTAATGGTAAAGACACCACAAATAACCCCAGATTGGGTAACAGGCATTTACATCGGCAACGGTGCAATTGCTAAGAAAAATGAACAAGGCGAATACAGCCGTAAGGACAAGAAAGAATTTTTACAGAATGCACTGTCCGCATTGTTCGAGATGACTGAAGCTGCGGAAAAAATGGGGATCGAAAGAGTAACCTCCGCCACCAACATCTGTGAGGATACCGTTATAAAAGAATTGGGATACCTGAACAGTCAAAGAGAGGACGTGTAATGTTAGCGATTGATTGTATGGAAGAGGGGACCATGGTCATAGATTGGAACCCCGAGAAGTATAAGACCAAGGCAGGTGCTGCCAAAGGTTTGTATAAAGCATTGTGTAAGTGGGCCAAGAACGTAGGCATGAAGCCTGAGATTGAGGTTTGCATTTACACACCCGAGCAAACAGAGGCTCGAGGTTATGGTAAATTCTGGTGTGTTGCTTTCGAGGCAGGGCCGTGGGAGTGGGCGGTGCATGTGTCATTGCAGATGCCGTTTTGTAAGTGGGGCTATTGTGAGCCGTACTATCGTTTTGATTTACATTTTACTGATTAGGGGGAAGTTATGAGATTATATTATGATCAAAAAGGTGGTTGGGCAGGGACCCAATCGGATGCGAAGAAAGCTTTTGGTAAAGACTGGTGGGAGATCGATGTTCCTACTTCGAAGACGGAGATGCTTGAGTTCTTAAACTTGCACAATTGTTTGCGAGACCCGAACCTCGATACGTCAGGATCAAACCAAGAGACGATTGATCGGATGATTGCTGAAGAGGAGGCCAAGCCCCACCCTCAGTCGTGCAGTGCCAACACTGAGTATCGAGATCCGAGTGCCTATGACGTTAAGGATGTGGTCTTGAATTGTGACCGCAAGCATTTGGGTTCAGCACTGGGCGCGATTATCAGTAGGTTACATGATGAATTGGGGGACGTATAATGGATAAGAAACTTTATAATGTGTCGCGTATGTACACGGTCACTCGAGTAGCCGAGGTGTTGGCTACTGATGAAGTCGAGGCCGAGCGTCTTGCTCGAGAGAACGATGGTGATTTGTTCTGGAAGGAATACGATGGTGATTACATCGAGGACGTAGATTTCAATGTAGAGGAGTGGGAATAATGGAAGAGTATCATTTTTGTTTTGATAGCGACTACGGCGCTATGTTCGGTACGATTGAGGCGAAGAACGAGAAGGAGTTCTACAGAATTCTAAAGGAAGATTACAAGAAAGACATTGGTGCGGATGGTCACTTTGACTGCCCGATTACTGGTGATGAAAAATTTTTAGATTGGGGGGTGTAATGCCAAATCATTGTTATCAATCTGTTGAGGTTGAAGGTCCGAGGGACGTGGTCCAATACTTACACCACAGCCTGTCGGAGAACGGTCGGTTCTGTGATGTTGTGTCACCGATGCCACTTAAAACATATTTACTGCCTGATGTGGACGAGACTGAGAAGTATGGTTTCGAAACGAAGACTCCTGCATGGTATTACTGGCGTCTTGGTTTTTGGGGCACCAAGTGGGATGTGTGCGAGGTTGAGATGATCCATGATCTTGACAGGCATGAGAACGAGGCTTGGTTCACGTTCAAATGTTGGACGGCATGGGGTCCGCCTATTCCGATATGGAAGAAGCTGCACAACATGGGGGTCAAGGTCCGTGCACAATATGAGGACGAGGGCATGGACTTTATGGGTACGTTTATTGACGGAATAGACAAGGCATGGAGACCGCACATCGATGAGGTCATAGAGGAGGATGAAGCATGCAGGTACAAGTAATAGTGAGTCAAACTTTGGACGGTGAGGTAAGCACTTATGTTTGCAAGAACACCCACGTTGCCAATCTTTGGTACATCGATCAGACGCTCGAGTCTGCCCGAGAGTATCTCAATGGGTATGAGTACGATGAAGAGGACCCTGAGTTTGGTGAGTTACAGCAATTGGTCAAGGACCTAGAGACTGGGTACTACGATGGTGTTGCTAGGATGGCTTGGGATGCTTGGATGGTTTTGTCTGACATTGTTAAGGACGATCAGCCTGAAGGGTTGTACATTGAGTGCCATCAGGCGACGGTTCTTGAGGACTGGCAGGTGTCAAAATGACGGATCGTGAAATGGAAGACATGTTGGATGAGATATTCCGCAAGGTATTTAAGGAGGATTGGTGATGGGTACATGTGACTATTGCGGTGATAAAGTTGATCACCTTTATGCGTCAGAAGATCCTGACACATTTAAGATCATTCGTGTTTGCGAGGAATGCGAATGGGGTCCAGTGAATGGGTCATACTATGAAATGCAATCATATCTTAACTCAGATTAAAGGAGGAAAAAAATGGGTAAAGTAAAAGCTTGGATGATGGATCGGGAGGATCGAGCCTCAGACCGTGGGGCCGCAGACCGATACTATGGTCGGGAGCCAGAGCCACACATGTGGTTGGATAACATAGGTTCGGATGTTGTACCTAAAAAAGAGATGTCAGAAAATGAGATCGAGGCATATTGGGAAGGATGGAGAAATGAAGAAGACCGAAAAGAATGGTGATAAAATGGTGAGCAATCACATGCCTGACACGATAAGTGATTTCGTGTGGGCAATATCAGGGTTAACTCGTGCTATAGGTGAAGAGTTCACTACCTCTTCGGATGGAGGTCGGATTGTTTCGTGGTCCGATGGTGAGAGTGGATACTTCCTGTCACTTGTGATGGATGACACCAGTGGTTGTCATGCGTTGATCGGGGATCATTTGAAGGATCCTCAGAAAACATATGCATCGATAGGCTACTGCCACTACCATAACATAACGGTTGAGTTGGCGTGGAACGTGGACGAGGATGATGTTGAGAAGGAGACAATGCAATGACGACCTTTGGAAAGGAGCTACAGATCTTGGAGTTTGTACTCAATCAAGATTATCCTTTCGAACCAGTGTTGAGATTCTCGGAAGAGTACCTTAACTCAGGTAATGTCGCACCAACCAACAAGCTGATGATGCTCGTTGGTTTGCGACAGCACCTCGAAGAGTTGATGTTGGACATGTACATCGAATGCAAGGATGACATGCCAAAGCATCTGTTCGAGGGCATGATGAGAGCGATGGATCCAAAAGCTTTGGGTTCATTACAAACAGCAGAAGCACTGCTTAACAAAATAGAAAAAAAGGAGAAGTAAATTGTACCAAGTATCTTGGTTTAAGACTGAAGACGGCAAGGTGACTGAGAAAGATTGGATCACCTTCGATACATGGGAGGAGATGGAAAAACATCTGTCGATCCTTCCAAAGGAAAACGTGATCATGTCTATGGTGTGTCGAGAGAATTTTGATTTACCTGATGACAAGTTCGAGAAGGCCGCATACTTCGATAACATGATGTCTTTATTTCCGAAGGACATGACTGACTCGGAGATCATGGCTACTATCATGAATATTGCCCAGAAGTATTGGACAAGCAAAGACATGCAAATGGCGGCGGGGTTGATGCTCAAAGCATCGAAGGAAAATTGGTTAGAAAAAGTACAAGGAGGTGAAAAATGTCAAGTACACTAACTCGTGGAGAGAAACTGCTCAATGAACTGGGGCGTGACATAGGAACGTCTGTTCAACTGGCAGATCGAACAGGGATTAAAATATCCACGGTTCGATACTACATGTCGAAGTTTCACAAAGAAGGGAAGATCGAGGTCGATCACATTTATGAGATCGGTAGTCCCTGTTATGTTTGGAGGGTAGTGGATGCCTAAGCTCATAAGCGTGGGGCCGCAAGGTCGAAGGAAGACATTGGATCTGTACTGCGAGGATTGCCAGTTTGAATGGGAGGCCGCAGAGTTTCCAATGGATGTAGAAACCTTGGAGCAACTGACCAAGTCTCTATGCGTTATTTGTCATGGAGATAACATCAGTGTTTTCGAGACAAGTGTGGAGGATCCAAATGTCCGAGAATCCTGAATACCTTTCCCCGTTCCAACGGGGTCAGGTTGATTTTTTAAAGAGAGAGGTAAACCGATGGATTGACGAGTCACTGAAAAGAGACGCGGATAGTGATGCCGCGCAGCGTTTGTTTCACGCGAGGCGTGAACTCAAGCGATACGTTGAAGAACTTAGAACAATTGGAAAGTTGATATAACATGCATGGATTAATGCAAAAAGTAACGGCAGGAGTAGTAAGTGTAATCTACTCTAAATACATGGAGGGTCCGGGCGCAGCGTTCGGGCTCATCGAAGACGGAACCAAAGTTTTTATCAGTCCGAAGAATTATCGGGAGGGTTATGTGCCTGAAGTGGGTGACACAGTAGAACTAATCATTGTGCCAAACCACCCAGATCATAGAGACAAGACAGATTTCAAAGCTGTGTCTTGTAAATTCATAGGTTCTCTGGAGGCGACTACGCCCGAAAACATTATACAAGTCAACAAGGAACCAACGCTCGAGGAAAAAATAATTGATGTCCTCGATGGGTGGTGTGACGACAATGGAGACTGGATTCCCATAACAACACGTCAGATTTGTGACGAGTTGGGGAGTAGCTATGGTGTAGCCGCAGATATTCGAGATGAACTATCGAGGTTACACAAGTCTGGTAAAATTGTAAAAGCTGATATAAAGTCCACGGAAAATCAGAAGCGTGTTTCGCTTACTCTGTGGGCGTACACGTTGCATGCGTTCACCTATGGTATGGAGGAAAATGAAATAGATGAGGCAATGGAAGTACACAGTTAAAGATTACAAGAAGTGTGCCAGTGAAGGATACACGCTTGCGGAGACAGCAAAACATTTAGGTGTTTCTTCGCAAGCTGTATACGATACTGCCAAGCGTCACCAATTAGTTTTTGTTAGGAAGGATAAACGTGGTGGACCGAGAGAATCTGTTAAAGCGTTTGATGGAACAGTCAGCGGTGAAAGAGAACGCCGCAGCCCGGAAAAAGTGGGGGGTATCGGGTGGAGCGGATACGACTACGAGATCTGCCCCACCTGTCATCAAAAAACCAGACAACTCAAGAAAAATTAAGGCTCTTCAAAAGCAAGTTGATCGTTTGCTGAAAGAAATAGAGAGTCTAAAATAAAAGTGGGCCGCAGGAATACTGCGGCCCTATAGTTTATTGAGGTGCATTTATATATAAATGCAAGCAGTTTAAGGTAGTGATAGACTACCACAGATTAATTTTCAGGCAAGAATTTTTTATTTACCCAGTCAGGTCCCTTTCGATATCCTCGAATATCTATGGCGGACATGCGCGACCATCCTCGAGAGAATGCCCGGGCGACATCGATGTCTAGCCCGGTTAACTCTGCAATTTCTTTTGCTGTTGTTTTCTCAGATGCGTAACCAGTGCATCGCTCTTCGAGCAGCTTGGTTATTTCTTTGGGGTCATAGTCAGCCATTGACGTGCCTCTTCTCCTAATACCTTTGCACCGATATCGATCTTGGCCCGAAGTGCCTTGACGATCTTCTCATCGATGGACCCCTCGGTCATCAGATCTACATAGGTCACCGGGTTGTGTTGTCCAATCCTATGCGCCCGGTCTTCAGACTGCATCCGAGTTTCGAGGTTAAAGTCATTAGCATAATAGACCACGAGATTAGCTTCCGTCAATGTCAGCCCGTATCCTGCGGTTGCCGGGTTGCCAACAAAGAACCGAGGGTTCGAGGGCGACTGAAAGTTTTGCACGATTCTGACCCGTTCATCGTCCGGGGTGTCACCGTAGTAAGCAGCAGCCGTGCCCGGGCCAAACTTCTTGTTAATCATTTCTACAATCTGTTGAATATCGTATCTAAATCTAGACCAGATGATAGCCTTACCGTCGTGTTCTTCGAGGATCTCTTCCAGTGCGTCCATGCGCTTCGATGGGAAGGTAACCATCTCACCCTCGTCCGTCTTGAGATGCCCGGATAAAATTTGTTGGAGCCGTAGTAGCTGTGTGATAACAGCCGGGGCAGATGTCATCTCTCCATCCTCGAACAGCACCATGGCGTGACGCCTGAGACTTTCGTACATCTCGAGTTGTTCTTTGGTGGTCGATACATATCTGACCGTGTATGATTTATCTGGTAGATCCAGACAATCTTTTTTCAGGACTCGATACGAAAACTCATCGATCATTCTTGTTAGCTCTTCGAGGTTTCTAAATCCCATAACCTGATTAAAGGACTGAGCGCCCATCGTTCTGCGTTGCAACACAGCGTATCGAGCTTGGAATGCGTAGAAAGAATCGTATCTCAACAGTCCTTTTTGTAGGAATTCTGCTTGAGAGAAAATGTCAAGCGGACTTTTTGTAATGGGAGACCCTGTCAGTAATCTTTTGTACTTGAATGCCTGTGCAATCTTTGTCAAAGCTTTGGTGCGTTTGGCTTGATGGTTCTTGATGGTCGTTGATTCGTCGATTGCAATCATACCTCGATGTCCAAACGCACGACCCAACCACTCCCCGGCTTGTTTACCTTTGATCGAGGAAAACGCTTCGACGTTCATAACAAACACTGTCAGTCCCTCGAACTTATCTTTGATCGAATGCATTTCTGCTTGCTGCTTTTTGTTTGGCCCGGAGACCCACCGAATCACACGAACAGGTACGTCGTCTGACATATGTTCTGGAATTTCTTTCGAGGTCCAGTTGCGATACACACCTTTTGGTGCAATGATCAGGGCAAAGTCGAGCTCCCCCTGCATGTGCAGCATGCCGATGTTGTCGATCAGGACCTTTGATTTACCTGTCCCCATCTCCATGAAGTAACCAAAAGACTTCCGTTGTCCACCAAGCTCCAAAGCAGTCTTTTGATGTTTATACGGTTTTGTTTTAAATTTGTACTTGTAATCCATCTAGTTCTCCCTATATAGTCCAATACATGGACCGTTTGGTTCGAAATTTCAACCCTGAAGAGGAAAAAACTTATCATGACTGATATATTTGAAGACTACTTCGATGAGAGCGAGGCACTTGCTCAAGTCGATTCGGGAACAGGAAAGCAACTCAGTGATCTTGTTCTCACACTTCGCAACGTCGAGAAGCAAATCGAGGATGCGGAGATCCACATGAAAGCATTGAAAGCTGAGAAGCACAAGCTCTCTGTGGAAAACATACCCTCACTTATGGATGAGATGGGCGTTGAACGTCTGGATGTCGATGGTTTAACTGTCGAGAGAAAGATGATGGTGCATGCATCTATCCCAAAAGACCGTAAGGATGAGGCATTCGCTTGGCTGCGTGACAATGGCTTGGACGACATTATCAAGAACGACGTGACTTGTTCGTTCGGCAAAGGCGAAGACAATATGGCAGGGGACGCAATTGGTGTCCTGCAAGAGAAGGGTTTTGATCCGAAGACCAAGACTCATGTACACCCATCTACTCTAAAAGCGTTTGTTAAGGAACGTGTGACAGATGGTAAACCGATTGACCTCGATATGTTCGGGGCATTCATAGCTAACGCAGCACAAATCAGGAGGAAAGCATAATGGCAAACGCTGTAGCAAAGAAGAAAGAGACATCTGTATCAACGGATGTAATGGACGACATACTAGAATTTGCAGGGGACGGTGCAGTCTTCGAAAGCTCGGAGATGCAAATACCTTTCTTGCGAGTTCTGCAAGCCTTGTCACCACAGTTGAATAAGAAGAAGCCTGAGTTTATCGAGGGTGCATCTTCTGGGGATGTGTTCAACACAGTATCTAATCAGTACTGGGATGGTGAAGATGGCGTGACGTTGATTCCGTGTTACCAGACTACTAAGTATCTGGAGTTTACACCTCGCGATCAGGGCGGTGGTTTCCATGGGGAGATTGCTGCTAACGATCCTATTCTCCAAAAGACTGAGCGCCAAGGCGCGAAGGAGATCTTACCAAACGGTAACGAACTGGTGAAGTCGGATCAGCATTACAGTCTAGTTGTTGACGAGGACGGTACGTTTCAGCCTGTCGTCGTTGACATGAAATCAACACAGCTAAAAGTTAGCCGTCGTTGGAAGACACAAATCGCTATGCAGAAGATCAAACACCCGAAGACCGGGCAGATGATTACTCCGCCTGTGTACGCAACCATGTGGAAGTTGACCACAACCGAGGAAAGCAATGATCAAGGTTCATGGGCCAACTACCAAATTGAAAAAGTAGATTTGGTTAAGAACCGTGATCTGCTGCTCGAAGCCAAAGCGTTCCGTGAGAGCGTGGCTGCGGGTGAGGTTAAAGCTGCTCCTGAAGAGACTCCCTCAGAGTCTCGGAAAGAGGACGATTCAATACCGTTCTAAGCAGCTTTGGGGGGTGAAGGTTGAAGGCCGAGTCTAGACCGCGTCCGACACCACCCCCCACCCTTCACAACAGGAGTAACCTATGTCAGCAGCAGAACAATTGTTGGCGGTCTTCGAAGGATCACAGAAAGGCCACGGTGCCACGAACGTGGGGCGCATTGGTAGAAACGGCAAGGCAGATGCCAAAAGTTTCGTGATTCGAGAAACGTTGACAGCAGAAAAACTACAGGGCCACATCGATGGCGAACAAGGGATTGGTTCGATACCGATCCGTTCTGGTGATGTGTGTAAGTTTGGTGCTTTGGATATCGACATCTATGATCTCGATCACAAGACGCTGAACAAAAAGATACAGGATTTAAAGCTGCCCCTTCTCCATTGCAGATCGAAGTCGGGCGGTGCACATTTATTTTTATTCTTGAAACACTGGGAACCTGCGGCACTGGTCCGTGAGTTATTGTCCGAGATGGCGTCAGCCATAGGGCACTCTGGTTGTGAGGTGTTTCCAAAACAGGATACGATTATCGAGGACCGGGGAGATCTAGGAAACTTTATCAACCTACCGTATTACAATGCAGAAGAAACCATGCGGTATTGTTTCAATACGAAGTGTGAAGCAATGACATTGGATCAGTTTTTAAAAGCAGCAGAGAAAACCAGAGTATCGATGTCCGAGTTGACAGAGATGAACTTCGGTGGAGAGCGCATACACTTCAGTGATGGGGCGTATTGCTTGGAGTTGATCTCGAGCTTGGGCAAGGTCACAGAAAACAGAAACATTTTTATGTTTGCGGTGGGCGTATACTGTCGGATGAAGTGGTCAGACGATTGGAAGTCTCACCACGAAGAATACAATCGTATCTTATGTGAGCCACCCCTCCCGGCCTCGGAGGTTATGCAGCTACAGAAATCTCTGGAGCGCAAAGAATATTTCTACCAGTGTGATGTGTGTCCACTGAAGGACCACTGCAACAAAGACATCTGTCGTACCAGAAAGTATGGCATAGGAGAGGACGCTCCTGATGCAGCCAAAATAGATGGACTTACTATCATGCAGTCGGAGCCTCGATTATATTTTATGACCGTCGATGGTGGTCGGTTGGTCCTATCAACAGATCAACTACAACATCCAACGCTGTTTCAACGTGCGTGTATGGAGCAGTTAGACACAATGCCACCAGTACCGAAGCCATCGGTATGGCAGAAAACAATCAACGGAATGATGCAGACAGCTACAAAAATCCCGGTCTCGGAGGAACTCACATACTCTGGTCAGTTCCGTGAGCACCTGAGAAATTTTTGTACAAGCCGTATTCGAGCTATGTCTCCAGAGGAGATGGAGCTTGGAAAACCATGGACCGAGAAGGGGCTGACTAAGTTCCGTATCGAGGCTCTCATGGAATATCTGAAGAACCGAAGCTTTACACAATACACGAGGGCACAGGTTCAGGATCAACTTAAACAAATGAATCATAACGAGGAGTGCCATGGCACACGGAATATCAAACGCGAGGACGGTAAGCATACGTCGATTCGTGTGTGGTGGGTTCCTGCATTTGATGACGCTGACATAGAGATTGACGTAAAGGAGGATAAGTATGAAGTCCCGTTCTAAGCTCTTAAAGGTCGGAGAGGTTTCAGAGTGGCTGAACGTCTCGAGATCAACCATTTATAAATGGGTACACGAGGGAGAGTTTCCCGAGCCTGTCGTTCTTGGACAGGATGACGGCAAGCGCAGCGCAAGCCGTTGGAAAGAAGACGAGGTTATTGACTGGTTAGACAGCAGACCTCGAGGGGTACAGGAATGATACCCAACGCTGAAATTATCTTTGGTCCCCCGGGCTGCGGAAAAACCTACACGTTGATGGAGGAGATCGAGGAAGCTATGCGCCTCGGCACACCGCCTGACCGTATTGGTTATGTTTCGTTTACACGGAAAGCTATTCAAGAAGCCGTGTCTCGAGCCTGTATTAAGTTCAATGTAGATCGAAAAGATCTGCCATGGTTCAGGACGCTGCACTCTTGGGCCTTCAATGGACTTGGATTAGGCACTGGAGATATGCTAGGCCCGGAGGATTGGGACGTATTATCTCGAGAGCTCGGCCTGAAGTTTCGAGGTGCGAGTGCCGTGAGCCCAGACGATGGTATGTTGATACCCACAGCCTTGGACAGTGGAGACGTGTATCTACAGATGGAGAACAGAGCTCGATATCGCATGATTAGTATCGAGAAAGAGTTCAATGAAGTAGCCAACCACTCTCTGCATTTCTTTCAACTACGGAAGGTAGAGGCAGAGCTACAGGCATATAAGTCAGCCACCAATAAATTTGATTTCGCAGATCTAATAGAAAAGTATGTACAGATAGGAGAACCGCCTCACCTCGATCTGTTTATTGTTGACGAGGCACAGGATTTAACACCGTTGCAATGGGAGATGGTGTTCGAGATTGCTAGGAATGCCAAGCGTGTATTGATTGCCGGGGATGACGATCAGGCAATCCACAGATGGACAGGGGTAGATGTTAAAAGATTCCTGGGAGCATCAGATAACTTCAGGGTTCTTACACAAAGCTATCGCATGCCAAGGGTGGTTCACGATCTGTCACAGAAAGTTGTGAAGCGTATATCGACGCGAAGAGAAAAGATTTTCAACCCAACAGATAACGAGGGACGGATTGACTGGGCACTAAATCCATACGATCTCGATCTAAGCCAAGGATCGTGGACCCTGATGGCTCGAACCAATTCGTTTGTTCGAGAGTGGGCATCGCAGCTATGGCTCGAGGGACATTTGTTTGCGGTAAAGGGCAAGAGCAGCGTGAATCAAAAAGCAGCAGAAGCAGCGCAGATATGGAGACGACTACAGGCCGGGGAAGGTGTTGAGCTACCTTCGATCAGATCCTTGTATGAGTTTGTTCCGAAACAAGGAGATAAGGCCGTCGTAAAGCGTGGGTCCGCAGGGCTGCTTGATGCAGCAGACCCGGAAGGTTTCCTGACCTACGATAGGCTTGTCAAGGACTTTGGCATGACAGCAGCTATTGATCGTGATGCTTTGGATGTGGCAAGGTTCGGGGACAGCGAGAAACGATACATCCAAGCATTGGAAAGACGTGGGGAAGATATAACAGGAGATCCACGGATTAAACTTTCTACATTCCACGGAATGAAGGGAGGGGAGGATGACAACTGTGCGGTGTTCTTGGGTTCGACCAAGGCATGTGTGGACAGTAAGTATCCTGATGACGAGCATCGAGCCATGTACGTTGGCTTGACGAGAACTAAAAACCGTTTGTGTCTCGTGGATACAGACAACAGGTACAGGTATAAGTTATGAACTGTTGGCATTGTAAGGCGGAGTTGATCTGGGGTGGGGATCACGATTGTGAGGACGACTCAGAATACGTTATGGAAACAAATTTAAGCTGCCCGGAGTGCGGTAGCTTTGTCTTAGTTTTTTATCCAAAGGAGCAAGAAGAGGAAACGTGATGAAGTATTAGATAAAGCCAAGGAAATAATTGGCGGACCAAGAGCAGAAGAGTATGGAGATTCATTCGAGAACTTTACTCGCATACTCGAGGGTTGGAACATCATTGTGAATGAAGCCCACAAACACCATGGCTACATTACCACAAGGCATGTTGCCCTCATGATGATTTGGCTAAAGACTGCCAGACTTTTGAACTCGCTCGATAGCGAGGATAGTTGGACAGACATAGCCGGGTATGCGGCACTCGGAGCAGAGTGCTGTGATAACGAGGCAGATATCAAGAAAAGGCTAGAGATTTTTAATGGCAAGAGACAGAAAAGATAAGAAGACGGTTGACCTATTGGCAAGGATGGAGCTCGGGGAGTCACTGGATCCTGATTGGAACATCCCCACAGAGTTTCCTGATCTAACGCAGCACAAGACAATAGCTGTAGATCTCGAGACTCGGGATCCAAACATCCAAACGCTTGGCCCGGGATGGGCAAGAGGCGACGGTAACATCGTAGGTATAGCTGTAGCAGCCGGGGATTATCAGGGGTACTTCCCAATCCGCCACCAGAACGGTCACAACTTAGATCCTAAGATGACAATGAAGTGGCTCAGGAAACAAATGGCTACTCCACACATCGATAAGGTTATGCACAATGCAACCTACGACGCAGGATGGCTCCGTGCAGAGGGGGTAAAAGTAGAGGGCAGGATTATCGATACGATGGTTGCAGCCCCACTGGTGGACGAGAACAGGTTTTCCTACAGCCTAAACAACCTAGGGCGTGACTACATCGATATGCGGAAGGACGAGAGGATGCTCCGCGCAGCAGCCAAAGATTGGGGCATCGACCCCAAAGCAGACATGTGGAAGCTGCCTCCAAAGTTTGTCGGTGCTTACGCAGAGCAAGACGCTGTCATGACGCTCAAACTCTGGGAGAGGCTTGGCATCGAGATATCGTCACAGGACCTGAACCACATTTTCGAGTTAGAAACAAGTTTAATTCCGTTGATGGTAGACATGAGAGAGCGTGGTGTGCGTGTCGATCTGGATAAAGCAGACATTGTTCGAGGGGAACTAAGGGCCAAGGTTAAAGAACTAAAGAAGGAGATCAAGCGCAAGACAGGCGTGGAGATAGAACCATGGGCCGGGTCCTCTGTGCTACAGGTCTTCGAGGCTTTGAACCTAGAATACCCAACCACGGAGGCCGGGGCACCGTCGTTTACCAAGCAGTATCTAAACAACCATCCGCACGAAATATGTCAGATGATTGTGAAGCTCCGCGAGTTCGACAAGGCAGACAGCACGTTTATTGACTCGATCTTACGGCACGAGAAGAACGGACGGATACACACAGAATTTCATCAGCTTCGATCCGATGACGGTGGTACTGTGACCGGGAGATTTTCATCGTCCAACCCAAACTTACAGCAAATTCCTGCGCGAGATCCCGACATCAAGCGGATGATCCGTGGCTTGTTTATTCCTGAAGAGGGACAGAAGTGGGGGTCGTTTGACTACTCGAGCCAAGAGCCAAGGTTGTTGGTACACTTTGCAGCAAGCATGCCAGACAGTATGCGTCATCCGGTGGTCGATACAATCGTAGAAGAATACCACAAGGGAGATGTGGATCTACACCAAATGGTGGCGGATCTGGCAAACATCAAACGTAAGGAAGCCAAGACGGTAAACCTTGGGATTATGTACGGCATGGGCGTGGGCAAGCTAGCAGCACAGTTGGATATCTCTAAAGAAGAGGCTAAACACTTGATCGAGCAGCACAGGACAAACGTTCCGTTTGTTAAGCAGCTAGCCAGTATCGCTAGCCAGAGAGCCGAGGACCAAGGTCAGATACGCACGTTACTCGGACGCAAGTGCAGGTTTCATTTGTGGGAGCCGAAGACGTTTGGGTACAACAAGCCAATGCGTTTGGAAGAGGCTAAGAAGGAGTATGGCAACATAAACAACCTGAAAAGGGCGTTTACTTACAAGGCATTGAACAAATTGATTCAAGGTTCAGCAGCCGACCAGACCAAAAAAGCTATGGCTGATTGTTACAAAGAGGGACTTATTCCTTTGCTTACAGTGCATGATGAGTTATGCTTTTCAGTAGAGGGTGACGACCAAGCTCACAACATCAAGCACATAATGGAAAATGGGTTGTCGGATGTCTTGAAAGTCCCCTCTAAAGTAGACGATGAACTTGGCGATAACTGGGGTGAGGTTGGCTAGGTTCTACCTAGCTGCTGTGCCAACGCTTGTGTAGCCGGGTCATTTCCTAAAACAATCGGACTAACCTTGGACGACGCTGTTTGCGTTGGCTGTGGAAGTTGTGGTGCGGGGAGAGAACTCAAAGGATCTAAAGTAAACCCTTGAGGCAGTGCGGACGGAGCAGGGGCAGGTGCCTGAACAGGATCAAGATTAAATCCCGGAGGCAAGGACGAGGGCAAAGGAGCCACTGGTCTTTCTTCAGATGGATTAGATCTGGCAAGAGGCTCATTCATCCTTTCTGAGGACATACGGTTAAAGTCCTCAAAAGAAACTCTGTTCTCTACAGCAGTACGACCTTCTGCGTTTCTCATCGCGTTAATGTCTTTGGCTAGTTCTCGACTAGCTGTTGTTGGAAAAAATCGACCATCCATAATCGCTCCAACTTCTTTACGACTAAGGTTTGCTTTGTTTATTAAATTCTTTCTTATCTCTGAATCAGATAGCCCAAGCTCTCTGGCAGACTGAATGTCTGCGTATAACTGAGATTGCTCTCTGTACAGATTGTCCAGATACTTGGACCATGCTTTAGTCATGTCTTCCATCGAAGCGTCTGCTCTCTTCATTACCTTTGAGGCGGACTGTTTCGCGTCTGTTCTTCTAGGACCATACTCAAGACCCTTAAATGCAAAATCATTTTTAAGATCTACCGTCATAGGGGTAAATCCAGTAATCAAACGAGCACCTTCCTTAAACGGGTTGTATTCTTCGCCACGTTTTCCGGGCAATCCAGTAATCGATCTATATACACGGCCCGGTTCGAAAGGGTCTAAGCTAAGAGGGTTTTCTACTGTGCCTATAAGACGAGCGTACTCTGGAATAACACCATTTAAAATATGTCCAATACCTTCACCAATTTTTTCTGGTATTGGGTCTGTTTCAGCGTATACGTCAGCGCCTGTAGATGTTTTACCACCACGTCCTACACCAAAACCAAGAAGATCTGTTTTTGGTAACACATCTCGAAAACGTTCATAAATCATAGACTCTTGACCAAAAGGTTCTACAAACATTTCTAATCCACGATATGCTCCGCTGGCAATCTGTTCAATTTCGCTTTTGTCCAGCTTACCTTTTTGATGATAGGTTTGTAGCGCAGCCCTAACCGGATCAATAACAAAAGCATATGGGCTAACGTAACTCAGATCGATGTAATCTATTTTACCTTTTCCGTCATTACTTAAAACAACAACATCATGTCCATCCATGTATTTCGGTAGCTGCTCCCGAAGCGCATCCATTTGTTCGTCTGTAGTTCCTGTGGCAATCAAAGATGCACGGACCATGCTTCTAGGTATCATGCTAGCCACGGCATAGTAAGACATTAATCTTTGTGCACCCATTGCTCTAAATTGACGTGTTAGTTCGTCCGCAGCGGCGTTTCCAATCTCATTACGCATTTGAGGTGATACCTCGAAAGCCATTTCTTTTAGACCGCGATTCATAATGTTTGCGGTGTTACGAATGTTTTCAGATGCAAACGATGTAAAGTTACCAAAAATAGGAACCATGTCTATGGATCTAACAGCTTTACCTACCCTTGGATAAATGGGCATTGTATCTTTTACAACGTCCCCCGCAATTACCTCTACAAAGTCTAGACCTTCGGTTAGTTTTGTAGCGCCGGGATCTCGCTTTACCAATCCGTTTTCTTTCATTATTTGAAAAGCTCTAGGATCGTCTCCGAGTTTTGCGGAGCTTAGTGCATTACGGATTTTCTTTTCCTCACCAAGCAAAGCCAAACCTTTGAAAAAAGTATCTGATTCCCCATAAATTTTTTCAAAGGTTTTCATAAAAGGAATCATTCTTTTTTCGTAAAAATCTATTTTGTTAGCAAGTTTTCCGGTAACAGTTAAATCTTTACCAGCTTTTCTAAATTCTTTTAATGCTCTAGTAACCAAACTGGTATCAGCAACGCCAGTTAAAGCAATTTTTTTAGCCAAACGACCTAAACCTGCTTCGTCTACGTTATCTAAACTTGATGTAAAAATTTTAAACATATCGATAAGATCTGTGTCTCTTCCAAAGTTTGCGTTACCAGCAAGCATACCTACGTTGCCTACAATGTTACGGACCTGTGCTCCCGGGTTAGGAACAATCGTCATCTTCTGCGATAAAGATCTTAGCTCTGAAAAAATCCCGGCAACTTCACCCAAAGCTCCTGTTCCAAGTCTCAAGGGCGCAGTAAGCGCACCGTAAGATTCAGGCGACGCATACATCCCTGTGAGATCTCCATAGGAACCACCAAACACATGGTCTATGTCTTTGCTGTCTTTGAGTTGCACATAACCTGCTCTACTTAAAGCATTCATGCGTTCATTAACTACATCCTGTCCTTTGAGGAATCTGGGGTTTTCTACAGTCTCACCACTTGCATTTTGAACAAAGTTCGCTTCACCAGTAATGGTGTTTTGTTCTTTTGCTATCTTGTTGTAAGGAGCCATTGCCGCAACATATTCTTCTGGACTCATGATTGCAGGGTCAGGAACCTCGACCAAAGCAGGACGACCACCTTTTACAAGCGATTCTATTCCTTCAAACAAATTAGAAACTAAACCTTGTGACCTCATACCCGCGTACATGTCAGCCGCTGCGTTAGCTTGTGCTGTGTCTGAGATTGTCCTTGTGTATCTTTCTATTGGATCCGTTATTTCTTCCATTAATTTACGAAGACTTGGACTAGCGTCTATAATTTCTTTTCTTTCTACAAAAATATCATCAACAGAAGAAAGCACAGGACGTTCTTTTGCAAGAAGACCAAACCCCTTACCTTTCCCAGCATCCATTGCAGATTTAAGGGCATCTTTTAAAGCCATTTCTGGAGGCATCCCACCGAGAGTGTCTAAGCCTAAAGTGTTATATACAGTTGATTTAGCTATTAACAAATCGTTTTCGTTGGGCGCTCTTCCTTTGCCCGTAACAGTGTTTCTAGCTACTTCTAAAACAGCGTCATCAAACTCTTTAGATGTTAAATCTAGATTACGATAAAACTCAACAGGATTTGTGTACATTTTAAATAATCTACGAAGGTATTTTCTTTGACCTTCTTGCGCGTCCTTTATTTCTTTTAACGCTTTAGCTGCTTTTATTTGACCGGGGAGAACAGGATCCTGAAGTTCAGTCCGACCTGACCGTTGATTTATCATGCGGTCAGCAGTTGCTGTTGTGCGTCTTCCGGGTAAATCCTCAACACCTAGGGCCTCTAATTGTCCACGCAAACGTGCATCTTCAGGAGAAAGGGGAGTCTTAAAACCAATTGCTTCTTCTAATTGTGTTACGATTCTATCGTCTAGGTCAGATCTAATATCGATCATTTTATCCGCAGCTTTGATAAGAGATTTGTTTCCATATTTATCAAGCGCAGTGTTTGCCCCCAACAAATAGTTGCTCAAATCAGAACTTAATTTTTCTGCTTCTACAGGAGTTTTGTCTTTTAGTTTTGCAGATTTTAAAAAAGAAGCAGCGGCCTTTGTCCAGTCTTCCGCTGCCTGTATACCTTGTCGTTCGTACAGATCCGCTCTGGCTTTGCCGTCTTGAATTGTTTCATATAGCTCTGTTTTTGCACCACCAGAAGCTGTAAAATATTTGTTAAATTGATCAGTTGCTGCGCTCATACCAGATTTAACTTTGGGTGCTGCGCCCACATCAAACGTAGCTTTATCTACGGTGTCCAACGTTTTCATAAACGCACCGCCAACTTTGCTAGGTGTAGCACGAAGAGCTCTTGCTACTACTCCTGCTGTTTCTGTCTGACCTACAGCTTTAGACCCTACAGCCAAACCTTTAAGCCCCACGTCAAACACGCCACTTAAAATACCGTCTTCTACACCTACCCGTAATTTATTACGAAACCGACGCCCAGCTTCCTGTCGTCCAGTTAACCCTTCATCTTGTTCTGTCTTTAAAAAATCAGGAAGGGCTGCAAAATTATCTGATAGCGTAGCTCTACCATCACTAGCTACGGCTGTGCTGTAACCAAGAGCACCCACGGCGGTAGATCCAGCTAACCCGGACCAAGTTCCAAGGGCCTTTTGGCCTGTCTTGGTTGTGCCAAACTCGATAGCAGACTTGGTAAACTTACCTCTACCAGCAGTAGACATAGACTTACCTGCCTTGGCTAGTTTAGCAGCCTGACCTGCTTTACCCAACCAACCAGCTATAGGAACAAAGCCAACACCAAAAGCTACGAGGTCCTCGGTTATCTCACCTGCTGCGCCATCGAGCTCTGGTTTAATCATTTCAAATGCATCTGTAACCACACGGCCTGTGTTTGTGCCAAGCACACCGTCCACGCCTATAGCTCCAAGTTCCGCGATTCCTTGAGGGACAGACACGATACCGGAGTAAATACCTTTACCGATTTCTTCTGCAACATCGGGCACAAGTCCTTGTGCCCCTGATAGGTACGATCCTTTTTTCTCAACTGGATCTAGGCTAAAACCTTTAGGAACAGAAGAAGATGCAACTGGATCTAGGCTAAAACCTTTAGGGAGTGCTACACCTTCTGCCATGTAGTGCCGTCCCACCGTCTCTTTTCACCAGTTTCAGGATTGGTAGCCGTTCTACCTACTTCTAGACCGCCCGTGGTTTGTTGTTGCGGTGCAGCAGCAGAGCCTCCGGTAATCGCCAAGCGAACTCTAGTTCCAATGTTCTCCCCCATTTCTCTATTTAATGTTGCTTCAACCTTTGAGGGGGCTTCGTTGTTTGCAATCATTGACGTGTATAGTTCTAAAGCAGCTTCACCTTTTGTAGTATCCAAGAACCCACCGCTACCATCGGCGTCAGCAGCAGCTTCCGCTCGAGCAGATGCTGTGCTCTTCATCTGACCAAGGCCAAGTAACACAGCCTGAACATATGCATCGTTTCCTTTGCCGATAGATCCACTGATAGCAACGTTAGCTATACGCCTGTTTATCTCATCGATATCGTTTACGTTTTCCATACCGAAAGCATTCTTAGCAAACTTTTTCTTACCCTCGTCACTAACAGGAAGACCTGCTTGATCGACTACGGTATTGGCTATGTTTTCTTCGTTACCAGAAGCAACGGCTGTATCTATAGATGCTTTCTTCTTAGCTACCTCTTCTTCTGCTTTCTCTGCACCACCATGCATTTTTACTAACCGGGGTACGACAGCAGCAATACTGGGAATCTGCATCAAAGATGTCAATAACACTTGATTCTTCGTTACTTTCGGTTCTTCACCCACATCAATAGGCCCACCCTCTTTCATAGGCATAGGCATAGGCTGCTGTGGCTGTGGCTGTGGCTGTGGGGCCGCAGCGGCAACTTGTTGTGGTTGCGGAGGTTGTGGCTGTGGTCGTGGCGGCATAGGAGGAACCGCAGTTGGCAACGTAGGTTGCACAGGCATGTTACCCGCAGGAACAAGTGGAGGGGGTTTGGGTGTCATAGCTGGAGGAGCGGACTTTGATTGTACGGCCTGTATCAACTCAGGAGAGGATGACATAATCCCACCCATCTGCCTAATCTTATCTCGAGCAAACCGAGGCTTCTCCTTAGTTGCACCAAACAATGCCGCGTTATTAATCCCACCTAGCATATTTAACCCTTACCTTAAAGTTCCTAGACCACCACCAATTATTGGTTGCCCCCCACCCGCAGATATCTGCGTACTTGCACCACCTAGTACATTTGCAAGAGGACTAGCTTGTGGTGTCGCAGATGCCGCTAACGACGTACCGCTTGATGGTACACCTGATAAAATATCTCTCATATATGAAAATCGAGCAAACGGTTCGTATGCTTCTTCTAATTGACTTGCACGTTGAACGTCATACTCTGATTGTAATTGATTCTGTTCTAACGATCCTACGTTAAATAATGCGTTTACGTCTTTCTGATCCAGTGCCTGTTGTGCTTCTCCAAGCGCCCCGATCCCAGTACCAAGGCTCTGGAACAACTGACCTGCACCCTGTCCACGCTTCATCTGGTTTTCAAATGCAGATTGAGCTTGATTCTGTGCGCCTGTATACGCAGCAGATCTAAGTTGTGCCGAGGTCCTAGCTGCACGGTCATCAATGTTTCTTTGTAGTTCCTGCTCGGCTATGGCCTGTCGAGATCCACCAAATGCACCAGCACCTACAGCTTCGGCTCTTTCGCCTATTTTAGCAATATCACCTTCTCGCCGTATGTCAGCCAGTGTCGTATCAATTACATCCTCAACAAACGGATCATAAAAATCTTTGTATCCACCTTCACGCATAGTCTCTCCGGTGGTAGGATCAATCATTGGGTTGCCATCTGCATCCCTGACAATCTGACCTTGAGGATCGTATCGCCCTGTAGAATCTTTTACAGCACTAACACCTAGCTCTTGTACCTCATTCGCCCTATCAAGCTCATCTTGGAATGCGCCAATCCCTGAGTAGGTGTACTCTCCAGTATCAGGATCAATGTCTCCGGTTAGAAGATTTAGAGCTTTCTGCTGTGCGTCTGTAAAACGAATAACGTCTGGCTGTGCTACACCACCGTCTGTTGCCATAACAGGATTACCATACTGGTCTACCTGTGCTTGAGTAGAATCAGATGTCGGGTTGCCATCGGCACCAACAAACATCTGGTTGCCAGAAGCATCTAATATTGGTTCTCCATACAACGGAGATTTAGACGCAATACCTGTTACTTCCTGCGTTTCAGGATCTACTTGGTATATATTTGCTAACAGATCTTTTAAGAAATCTTCCTGATACTCAGGAAGAAGCGTCATCTGTTTTGAGATAATTTCTTCTGCCATTAGGCTCTCCTCTCAAACTGATCCATCATTTGATACATCCTTGCAGCCCCCGCATCCCGGTCACCGCCTCCCGCACCTTTGACGGCTGCTTCAGTCATCACAAACTCTCCGTCTGAAAGAGCCGCCTCCTGAACTCTGCCACCGTCTTGATATATTGCTGCTGGTATTGAATCGCTGGTCCCAGTTCCGGGGCCCTCGATATAACCGCCTTGCGCTTTCATTACGGGTGTTCCACGGTAATCAGGATTACGTTCTCCTGTTTGATACTGACGCATTTCCATGGGACTCATAATGTTTTCGAATTGTGGGCGTCGTTGTTGATACAACGCTTCTCTCATAATAGAACTTAAAATGGGATCATCTGATCCCATTAGGTTTAAAATACCTTGTGTTGCTCTAGTCGCTCCGCCTGTGGGTCCTGCCATTCCTGAAATCATAGACATTGGGTTTTGTTGACCGCCAGAAAACATATTCATGAGACCTGCGCCACGAGCTTGAGGCCCCATTCCTCCACCCATAACACTTAATAAATTACCTATGCCGCCAGCTTTACCACCAAACATCATAGGCATAAGCGAACCTATGCCAGAACGCATTGCAGAGTCCGGTGATGCGCCACCCAAGAGAGCGCCACCAACGCCACCAATAAATCCACCGACTGGACCACCAGCAATCAAACCAACGAGAGAACCAATTGAGGAGAATAAATCTCCCTTTTTCTTTTCTGTTTCTTTTTCTGCCATTATGTTCCACCCGTAATCTGTTCAGGCATTGTTACTACAATAGTTGTACTGCGCTTTTCGCTTCCTGTCCATGACTCTCCACAATCTGGGCATTTACCATCAGGATAAGAAGCGATCTCTTCTGGTGTGTCTACTGCATTATTACAGTTTACACATTCTACTGTATCAGAACTTGAAGAAGGTTTCCACCTACTACCGTCTGGCATAATAAGAATATCTGTCATGTTATCACCACCGTTACTGTTCCTACTGCTGTCGTGCCTAAATGTGTTCCGCCAAATACTTCGTTAGCTCTAACAATTTTTAGAAACCCATTTGCTTCGTATAGGTCTCCCTCTATTAATCCATTAGCCAAACTTTCGTTAGGTATATTAGAAAGGTTTACAATCGGATTTCTTTGCTCGTCAATAAAATTGTCCAAGGACCGAGCTAATTGATTCACATATGCAGAGTCATATTGTAGAGGGGCAATTGGAATAATGGATCGAACAATCTTTCTAGTCATCGTCGCCCGTCCGCTCTAGCGTCTAATCTAGGTGCGCCTAATCTCCAGTTTACCCCAGTAGTATCACTTTCAACCTTTAGGTTTACTTGTCTTCCACGCAGTCTCATCTGCACTTGTTCTGTATAGTTATCGGTGCCTGAAACCACAGAGCTACGAACAACATCTCCAGATTGTGTGCCCTGTCCTGCTGCGCTACCGTTGTAGTTTCTTGCCCCCATGGTTAGTGTAACCTGTGGCTGTGTAGCATCGGAGTCTGTAAAGTTAAGGTCGGGAATAATCCTGTTAATCAACATGAACTGTTGCCCATCGCCTATGTCAAAATCAGAAGATTGAACGAAAGCATTTACCGCTACAGGTGGGTTAACGCTACCGTCATCAAGGCCGTTTTCATGGTTATATAAAACACCATCTGTTCCAGCAGCTTGTGGAAACAAACGATTACCAGAAGCCCTGTCGTTCCAAGCTGTTCTGGTAAGAGTACCGTAATACCAAACCTTTTCTAAGTAGTTGTAGATAACGTAACGATCTATTTCCTGACTGTTTTCGGAACAATAATACCACCAAACTTCTGTATTGCTTGATAGGCTTCCTGCAAAGAATTTAAACGATTGGTTTCGGTTTATATCATCAAATACATACTGACGTACACTGCAAGGAATAGCTGTAATCCGTCCATCGTACACATAAAAGTTCTCTTGGCCCATCCAAAACACTAGATCGTTCACCGCAATAGCCGTGTTGGGACCAGCGATACGAACGTTTGTACCAAGAATAGCTGTGCCAAAAGTAAACGGAGGCCCAATAAACTGAACGCTGTGTAGACTGTTTTCTGTAAACACAAGAACCTGACGTGATGTTCTAACAGCGCAAACAATCTCAGATCCTTGAGACAGTCGTATACTACCAGCCGTGTTTGTAGCAGTAGGTGTCCAATCTGTTACACTTTCCTGACTTGACCAACGAATAAGCAACGGATCAAACGTAGCACTTCCAATTGGATTGGCACCAAAGCATAAAACATGTCTATCTGTATCTGATACCATGACTTGACGAGTTGTTGTTGGAACTCCTGTAGCACCAGAAATACCTGCTAACTCCACCATTCTAGCGGTCTTGCCGTTTGTGGCATCCCAATAATAAAGGCTACCATCTATTAGATTAGCCAATAAATCCTCGCCCCATGAGTCTGACTTCCATAATCGTAAGTTCTGACCTGCCAAAGATCCAGCACCAGAACTCCAAGTAAAACGACCCCAAGTTCCTGCACCCCAGCCGTTACCAAGAACAGTGGTGTTAAGACCAATATCTATTTCCATAGCGGCGGTAACAGAACCACCACCTCCTGCTGTCGAACCAGAAGAAGCTGCTCCACCTGTATTTACAGTAAAACTGTTAGCATTTATGACTGTTGCAATCTCAAGGTTCTGGTTTATCTGTTCGGCGGTTATTCCGTCTACAGCCGTTGCCCCTGCAAAAGTAACATAGTTTCCAGCCTTTGCGCCATGGGAATTTGCCGTTACTGTAATCGTTCCAGAACCAGCCGCTCCTGTCGTGAGGGGATTAGATCCGAGGGTCAAGGTCGTGCGAAGCGGGGTTATGTCGTAGTATGTACCTCCGTCTTCGAGGTAGGCTTTCTCATGCGTACCCATAAACAAAAAGTTTTCAGATGCCAGTGTTACGAAGTCTAGCATGTTACGACAACTGCCTAAGAATGTAGTTGTTGCTATCGGTTGCCAACCACCAATGCGCTCCACATAGCCAGATTTAAAACGGATCTTATCTCCGTCAAACCAACCCCCCTCGTTAGAGTAGTTGGTGCCCTCTCGGTTGATTCCCGGCTTGAACTGGAGCTTGCTTAGTGGCATGTAACATTACTCCGCTGCTTGGATCTCGTTGCCGTCTTCTTCTGCCCACTCAAGGATGGCTGCGTAATGGCGGTTGCCTGTGTCAAGGGGAACCACTACAGAACCACCATCTATTGTAGCTTGAATAGAAATATTGGTAGTGCCATCTAAATCTACAATATATTGTGCTGATGTAATATCCATTTATAACTCCGCATCTGCTTGAATAAAAGTGCCATTGGGTAATTGCATCATTGTTCCATCACCTGCGTTTCCATTACTTGCTGTAGTAAAATTCCATCTGCAAGAATCAAGTAGGATATTATCATGCACCTGTCCTCCAGACTGAAGAATTGAGCTACCAATTGTGTAACAAGACATACAACCCGCACCGCTATTAGACATAGTAGGCGCAGCTCTCATTCTTTTTGGATATTTATGATAACCTAAAACTTGATTGTTGGCATACCAAATTCCAGCCCCCATAGCATCTCCATTTGTATTATACTTAAAAAAGTATCTACGACATTTTTCCAACTCATCATCAAAGGTTCGATGCTCGAAGTCCGTGGCGGTGTCGCCTACTTCTAACTGGACGCCAGTAAGATAAAAATTATTGCTGGTACTGTCCATCACATTAACTTGCCCTGCGGCCCTATTACTTGATGTTGTTGCCCAAGTATTACTTACAAAAGTGCCACCGCTATAAGTAGAGCCAGCCATTAACCAAAAAACAATTTCTAAACTAACATCATTATCATCATTAAAAGCATCCGTTGTTTGACCTACAAAAGTCATTTCAACTTTTTGCCAAGTGTTTGCGGTAGTTATTGTATACTGTTGATTGTTATACTCAGTTCCTCCAGAGGCATCTCTGTGTCTGAGTTCTACTACATGAATACCTGTTTTTGGAGAGCTTACCCAAAAAGAAAGAGTGATTTGTTTAGCACTACTTGTACCATATAAAAGTTGTTGTACGTCCTGACCCTCAAACTTTGTTCTTACAAAAGCAAAATCATTGTTAGCGAGAGACGTATCGGCTGTAGTTACATCAATTTTTAACGAGTTACCAAAACCTTGAGCAGAAGGAACGTTTGAATCTTGAGTTGTTGTGATAACGCTTGCACCAGCCTCCGCAAAGGTCCAACGGTCACATGCTGTGTATGCAGATGTTTGATTAGTTTGCGTACCTCTTTGAGCAACCTTCATCGCCCCATTAATAACAATGTTCCTGTTCCCATACTGGTTAACGTTGAGGCCAGCTTCGTTGATTCTTGATACTGCCATTATTCTGCCTCCAGTGCCGTTACTCTCGTTATGAGGTCAGCTATTTGTGTTGCTTGGGTTGTGTTCTGTGCCTCTAGTGCATCGTTTTTTGCAGACAGTTCTTGGACAGCCTTTGTAAGTATTGGTA
>Ga0181420_1000118_pt1 | contig 29030 bp, 12 predicted proteins | sample 43SPOviralmetaG_FD_130145 | JGI IMG/M metagenome (GOLD analysis project Ga0181420, IMG submission 130145) | Marine viral communities from the oligotrophic San Pedro Time Series (SPOT) site, San Pedro Channel, CA, USA - 43 SPOT_SRF_2013-05-22 | ecosystem: Environmental > Aquatic > Marine > Strait... | reverse complement strand
TCATAACCTGATTGAACTTGAGAATGGGCAGTATGCACTGTATCCAAACAATAGACTACGTATTTTTGACAATAGTTTGACACCTGTCGAACCAAAAATGCCTGATTTTAAGGTTTCGACTCAATATTATCAGGTTGAAAATGGATTTGAACGACTTGGAATGGGACGTGAGGACGAATATTTCTGGAAGACCGCACAAGAACGTGAAAATTCATCCGAAGAGGGTGAAAAATAAATAAAATAGGGATAGGAACCCCTCAAAAAGTTCTATTCTAACAAAATAGGAGTAAAATGGGCAATTCACCAGTAGATAGAAACAAAAATTATATGCAAGAAGTGTGGGGAACAACAAGTTTGACCACAGATTACTGGTCATTACCCAAAAAAACGAATGATCCTGAAGAAAGAGTGCTTCAAGAGATCATGCACGACGATTTAAAGGCAGGTCAGAACAATCTTCAGGAATAGAGTATAAATAAAATTAAGAAAACTCTTTAACAATGGCCATTCGGAGGATATCTAGAGCATTTAAGGACATTAGTTTGTCCTTTAATCCACATCCTATTACAAAAGATCTACCTGTTCTCAAAAATGAGGCAGCAATTCGTAGATCGGTAAGAAATATTGTACAGACAATACCTACCGAAAAGTTTTTCAACTCACTATTCGGAACTGATATACGGGGAAGTTTATTTGATTTTGTTGATTTTGGTACTGCATCTGTAATTCAAGATCAAATTATGATTTCTATACAAAACTTCGAACCAAGAGTTGATAATTTACAAGTATCAGTCAGACCATACCCAGATCTTAATGAATTTGAGGTTTCTGTCAATTTTGATATTATTGGGCAAGAGTTTCCGACACAAGAATATTCGTTTCTATTAGAGGCAACCAGGTAATATGCCTTTTACAAAATTTACAGATCTTGATTTCGATCAGATAAAAGAATCAATTAAAAGTTATCTTCGTGCAAATTCTGATTTTTCAGGATTTGACTTTGAAGGTTCAAACTTTTCTGTATTGATTGATACTCTTGCATATAACACATATATAACTGCATTCAATTCAAACATGGTTGTGAATGAGTCCTTCTTGGACTCTGCAACCCTCCGTGAGAACGTTGTATCTCTTGCAAGGAACATTGGGTATGTTCCTCGGTCGAGGACTGCTGCAAAGGCATCTGTGAGTTTTACATTAGATGTTGAAGGGACTGAATCACCTACATTAGTATTAAAGAAAGGATTAGTTTGTGTAGGAAGTTCTAGTGATACTTCCTACACATTTTCAATATTAGAAGATATACAAAAAACTGCAAGTATAACTGATTTCAATAGTGATGGAACACCCGTAAATAAAAGAACGGCTACTTTTGATAACGTTGAGATATCACAGGGAATATTTCTTACAAAACAATTTGTAGTAGATTCTTCATTGGATCAAAGGTTCGTAATCAATAATTCTTTTGTAGACACATCTACTATCAAAGTATATGTAAAAAAAGAAGGTGATTCTGGATTAGGTTTACAATATAAATTGATTGATAATATTACAAATGTTACTGGATCATCTTATATATTTTTACTTCAAGAAGTGCAAGATGAAAAATATGAACTATTGTTTGGTGATGGATTAATAGGAAGAAAATTAGAAAGTGGTGAAATTATCACTATAGACTATCTTGTTACTGATGGAAAAGATGGGAATGATGCTTCCAGATTTTCATTCTCGGGAAGAGTAGTTGACAGCAATGGGAATGCTGTTGCTCCACAACCATTTTCAGTCACTACATCACAAAAGTCTGGTAATGGTGGAGATATAGAATCAGTAGATTCTATTAAGTATTTTGCTCCAAGAATATATTCTTCACAGAACAGAGCAGTTACTGGAAGAGATTATGAATCAATTATAAAAACAATATATTCTGACACAGATTCCGTATCTGTTGTTGGTGGTGAAGAATTAAATCCTCCAGAATTTGGAACAGTACAAATTTCAATTAAACCAAAAAATGGTTTTTTAGTGTCTGATTTCAATAAAACAAAAATTTTATCACAACTAAAGCAATATTCAATCTCTGGTATTAATCAAAAAATTGTAGACTTAAAACTTTTATATGTTGAACTGGATTCATTTGTTTATTATAATGATTCTATGGTATCGACAGCAAATGATTTAAGAGCAAAAATATCAAATTCACTCACAAATTATTCAAAATCTACAGATCTGAACAAGTTTGGAGGTAGATTTAGATATAGTAAAATTCTTAGAACAATTGATGATACCGACACTTCAATTACATCTAATATCACAAGAGTAAAAATAAGAAGAAATCTATTTGCTCTATTGAATCAATTTGCACAATATGAATTATGTTTCGGAAATCAATTTCATGTTTCTGAAGATGGCAAGAATATCAAATCTACAGGATTTAGAATTGCAGGAGAAAGTGATATTGTCTATCTAACTGATATTCCAAATGCAGATAAAAAAACTGGAATTATATCGATTGTTAAAAATTTACCAGATGGAAATATAAGGGTTGTTGCCAAATCTTCAGGAACTGTTGATTACATAAAAGGTGAAATAAATCTTGGAACAGTAAATATAGTATCAACTGTAAAACCTAACAATGTTATAGAAATACAAGCTTTTCCAGAGTCTAATGATGTGATTGGTTTGAAAGATCTTTATTTGAATTTTGATCTTTCAAAAACTAAAATAAATATGATTAAAGATGTTATTTCCTCTGGGGATGAAATATCTGGAACTGTCTTCAGTAGAGATTTCTACACATCAAGCTATTCTAACGGAAGTTTAATCAGAGAGTAATATGATACAAACCGGAATTGAATCTAGAATTAAGATTCAGGATATAGTTTCAAATCAACTACCAGAGTTTGTTTTGGATGAAAGTCCAAAAACTATTGATTTTTTAAAGCAATATTATATCTCTCAAGAATATCAGGGAGGTCCGGTTGATATTGTAGAAAATTTAGATCAATATTTAAAGGTAGATAATCTTACTCCAGAAGTTGTTATAGGATCAACAACTTTATCTGCAGATATTGATGTAAGTAATGATATTATCTCAGTCTATAGTACTAAAGGATTTCCAAATCAGTATGGTTTACTAAAAATTGATGATGAAGTAATTACATATACTGGACTTACTACAAATAGTTTTACTGGATGTATTCGTGGATTTAGTGGTATTACTAGTTACCATCAAGATCTAAATGAAGAAGAATTAGTATTTTCTACAACAACAGCATCGTCTCATACATCAGAATCAAATATACAAAATTTAAGTTCTCTGTTCTTAAATGAGTTCTACAAAAAACTTAAGACTACATATACTCCAGGATTTGAAAATAGAGTTTTTGATTCAAAAATTGATGTTGGAAACTTTATAAAAGAATCTAGATCTTTTTATGAATCAAAAGGAACTGATGATTCATTTAGAATACTATTTAATGTATTATATGGAGAAACTCCTAAAATAATCAATCTTGAAGATTACTTAATCAAACCTTCAGATGCAGAATTTATTAGAAGAGAAATATGTGTAGCTGAAGTAATAAGTGGTGACCCAACAAAAATAATCGGACAAACATTAGTTAAAACTACAGATCCTGAAACAAACTCTTCAATATCTTCTGTTGAATCATTTACTAGAAATCTAAAACAATATTTTAAAATAGGATTATTTGTTGGATATGCCGAAAACAGTAATGTTAAGGGCAATTTTATCATTACTCCAAACTCAAAAGTTCTTGAAAATGTAAATGCAGGTTCATCTGTAATATCAGTAGACTCAACAATTGGATTTGGTCAGACGGGAACAATATATTCTGGCAATAATGTTATTACTTATACTGATAAAAGTATAAATCAGTTTTTAGGATGTTCTGGAATTGCTCAGAATATTGCTGCTACTGATAATATTTTTTCTGATGACACCTATTTTTCATATGAAAATGGAAATATAGAAAATAAAGTAGTTCTTAGACTAACAGGAGTATTATCAAATTTTGTCCAGAGATCAAAATCCATTTCTGTTGATGAAGGTCAGATCATAACCGTTAAAAATGTTGGTAGTTTAGTTAAAAATCCAGAGCAAAATAAAACATATAAAGAAATATTTACAAATTCTTGGATTTATAATACTAGTTCTTCCGTAGATATCTCCACATTTAGTGGCGCAACAATTCTATTAAAAGCATCAGTCGATAGATCACAACTTAAAAAAGGGGATCTTGTAGAGTTTATTGATGTTTCAACCAACAATGTTGTATACCCAACATCAAATTCGGATTTGCCATATATTAGTTCTGATATACCTTTAGATTCTAAATCTATAACGATAGCAAATTTGAGTTCTTTTTCTCCAAACTCAAGTTCTAATTATAAGTTGAGGAGAAAAATTAATAGATCTAATAGTGATCTTGTTAATTTTAAATATGGAAATAATACAATTATTTCTGATGTTCAAAATGTTTACTTAGATGGTGAAAAATTTGCATATGTAGCTTCAAATTCACTTCCATCTTGGGGAAATGGATTTACTAATTTTTACACTTATCAAATAACTAAAGGATTAAATACAGCAATAATTTCTTCGACTTCCGGAAGTCTTGAGGATTTTGATGTTGCAACTGGACTGTATACCTCCATTTTATTTGATAATGATGTTCCTTTCATAAGTGGTGAAAAAATTGAATATAAGGCATCTGGGACACCTCTCACAGGACTGTTGGAGGGATCTTATTACGTAAAGATTTCATCGGCCAATCCTAGAAAGATAAAACTTTTCACATCACCAAGTTTCTTGGATTTGGATTCAAATAGTATTCAATTTGAATCTTCAACTTCCACTTTAGAAACACATAGTTTCACTTTATATTCACAAAAATCTGAAACAATAAATCCACAAAAAGTCTTAAAGAAATTTACACTGGATCCGAATATCAAAAATGGTATCGGAGAGATAACAAATCCAGGTAAAATTGGAATGTTAATTAATGGTGTTGAAATATCAAATTACAAAACCTTTGATAAAGTTTATTTTGGACCTCTAGAAAAAGTTGAAGTTCTAAATGGGGGATCTGATTTTGATGTTATCAATCCTCCATTCATTGAAGTTTCTGCCGGACTTGGAACAACTGCATTAGTTCAACCAGTAGTTACTGGAACTATTGAAGATATTTTTATTGACAATCAACAATTTGACATCAAAGAAGTTCTATCAATCAATGTTACTGGAGGAAATGGATCTGGTGGATCATTTGAACCAGTACTAAATGTTAGAAGAAGAGAGGTGTTATTTGATGCTAGAAGAGTAACTGATGGGGGAGGTATAAGTACAACTAGTTCACAAATTACATTTTTAACTGATCATAATTTTGTTAATGGGGAAGAAATTACGTATAGAAATAGTGGAAACAGTAGTATTACTATTGGATTGGGTGTATCTACATTAATTGACAATTCCAATTACTTTGCAGAAGTTGATAATAATACAACTATTAAATTATTCAATACATTTACAGATTTTCAATCTGGAATTAATACAATTTCTTTTGAATCATCATCTTTGACCGGAATACAAAAATTTGCAACCCTAAATCAAAAGAATACAATTTCCAAAATAAAAGTTTTAGATGGAGGAAAATTTACAAATAGAAAACTCTTAGTCAAACCTTCGGGAATTTCTACATCTAATGATTTGATCAATTTCATTGATCATGGATTTTCTGATGGTGAGATTATCGAATATTCGTCAACAGGATCGTCTATATCTGGACTAACAACAACTAATCAATATTATATCTTAAAAAATGATGATAATTCTTTTAGATTATCTGATGCAGGTATTGGAGGAACAATTACCACAAACTATGAGCAGAACAAATATATAAATTTTACTTCTGTAGGGACTGAGTTCCATCAGTTTAAATATCCAGATATACAAGTGTCTGTCGAATTTACATCTGTTGGATTAGGAACAACAACACAATCTCAATCTATAGTTGCCACACCAATTATTAAGGGAAATATTGAGCAAATTTATCTTTATGAAGAAGGAACAAAGTATGGGTCAAATATTCTAAATCTTGAGAAAAAACCATCTTTTACTTTCAAAACTGGGAAAGATGCCAATCTAAAACCAATTATCGTAAATGGATCTATAAATGAAGTCAATTTGCAATTTGGAGGATCTGAGTATTTTTCAGTTCCAGATTTAGTAGTTTTCGATCCAACAGGATCTGGAACTGGTGCTAAATTGAGAGCAGTAATTGTTAATGAAAAAATTAATGATGTAAAGGTACTTAATGCTGGAATCGGATATTCTACATCAAGTTTTATAGAAATTATTCCTGCTGGAAAGGGAGCAATTTTAGATGCATCTATAAGAGATCTTACAATAAATCAAGTTGAAAAATTATCTATACAACAAAATGAAATATTAGTAGATGAAGATGATGAATTAGCATATTCGGTGACGGGTTACTTTGATACATTAAGAACATCTTTTAATGATGATGGAACATCTGTATCAAAAATTATTGGATGGGCATATGATGGAAATCCAATTTATGGATCATACTCGTCTATAGATCCCGAAAATATAAATTCGGGAATTAAGACAATGACAACAGGATATACGAAGAGTATATCTAATGTTTTAGATAGACCATCATCAATAGAATTTCCTCTCGGATCTTTTGTTGAAGATTATAAGTATGATAGTCAAAATGGGGATCTTGACAGAAATAATGGAAGATTTGCAAAAACACCAGATTTTCCAAATGGAGTATATGCATACTATGCCACAATTGATGCTAATGGAAAACCTGATTTTCCATATTTTATTGGAAATACTTTTAGATCAAATACTATCAAAGAAAATAAAACTTTAGATCAAAAATTTGATTTTAACAATTCATCTCTTTCTAGAAATACTTTACCATATAAAATTTCAGAATTAAATGCCGGTAATGATTTTATTATTGAAAGTAATGAAATCAAAAGACAAAAAATTTCTATTGAATCTGTTCAGCAAGGATCTGTTTCTTCTATAGAAATCGTAAATTCTGGAGAAAATTATAAAATAAATGATACTTTAATTTTTGATGATACTAATACAAATGGTGGAGGAATTTCTGCTAATGTATCTTCAATAAAAGGCAAAACTATCAATAATATTAATAGTTCTAGTGAGGTTTATAATAACGCTCTATTCACTTGGAGAAATGATGGAAAAGTAACAGTAACTATATCACCTTTCCATAATTTATCGGATAATGATTACGTCACAATATCTGGATTTAGTACTTCTCAACTTACCAAGTTAAATGATTATTTTAAAATTGATGTTCCAACTATTTCAAATTCTGGATTGACTACAGAAATTGTAACATCCATAACACCTGGAATAACAACTGAAATTTATGTAACTCAAATACCACCCGGAGTTTCGGTTGGTAGTAGTATTGGTATCGGAACAGAAACTTTAGAAGTTTTGAATGTATATCAAAATAAAAATATTTTTAGAGTAAAAAGAGGTGATGCTGGAATTGCACATACTGTTGGAACAGAAGTATCTTTCAAATCAAAAACATTTACAGTAGATAAAAAACTTGATTATTTTGACTCAAAATCTAATGATAGAGTTTACTTTAATCCGAGAGAATCTGTTGGAGTAGGTACAACATCAGGTGTTGGATATTCGACATCATTTGTATTTGGAAATGAAACAATCACAGGATCTATTCCTACACAGAGAATTAGTTTAGAAGATCATCCTTTCCAAACTAATCAAGAACTTACATTTAGTAAAAATGGTAATAATGGAGTTATCTCAATTTCAACTTCACCAACCGGAACACCATTTGACTTATCATCAACAACTATTTTTGCTGTAAATAAGTCACCAAGCACAATTGGTATAAAAACTACTCGAACTTCTGATGAAGTTTATTTTATAAGTAATGGTGATGATAGTGATGAATATTATTTTGAAAGTAATTATGAACAAAAAACGGCAAAAGTTGAAAGAATTACAAGTACTGTTTCAATATCAACAGCACATGGATTGATTGCTGGAGATAAAATTTCTTTAATTGTAGAACCAAATCTCTCTGTTGGTATTGGAACTTCTACTGCTGTTAAAGTAAGTAGAAATTCTTTAACAGGAAATCTTCAAATTAATCCAATAGGATTTTCTTCTTTGGCAGTAAGTACATCTACCAATAAAATTTCAATCGTTTCGCACAAATTAAATACTGGGGATAAAGTATATTATGATGCAAATGTTCCTGTCTCTGGTTTACAGACAGGTTCATATTATGTCTATAAAATTAATTCCGATTCAATTAAGTTGAGTGAAACATTAATTAATTCCACTAGCAATCCTCCAGTAGTTGTGAGTTTTGCATCTACTGGGGGGGAATCTCAAAATATTTCCAAAATTAATCCCAGAATAGAGTCTGTAAAAAATAATAATTTAGTACTTGATTTATCAGACTCTTCTTTGTCTGGATATGAGTTTAAAGTTTATTATGATCAAGATTTTGATAATGAATTTGTTTCTACCGGATCTACAAGTATTTTTAGTTTAGAAAGTTCTGGAACAATAGGATCTGCTAATGCAACATTTACGATCAATAACAGTTCTAAATTACCAAAAAAACTTTATTACTCTTTAGATAAATCTGGATTTATTAGTTCTTCTGATACTAATGTTATTAATTATTCTGAAATTTTATTTGTAGATAGTTCATATAATCAAACATATGTTACTTCTAACGTAGGATTAACATCATTCCAAATTTCTCTACAAAAATCTCCAGAAAAATTATCATATGCATCTACAGAGTGTGATAAATTGGAATACACCACTACTTCATTAAGTGCATCTGGTCCCGTAAATAAAATACATTTATTATCTGGAGGTTCTGGATATAAAAAGTTACCCACTCTTTTAGATGTAACTTCAACATCTGGGAAAAATTTGTTCGTTTCTTTAGATTCCAATGACATCGGATCAATTAAAGACACTAGAATTATTAATGAAGGATTTGAATATTCTTCAGATAAAACTTTGCAGCCAGAATCTTTTATATCACCCAAAATTGAATTGAAAGATTCGAATATTATTGGAATTGCAACTATAGTTACTGGCGGATCTGGATATGTTTCTGCACCGCAAATAGTTGTTGTCAATAATGAAACTAGAGAGAAACTAGATAATGGTTTAATTTCTCCAATATTGACTGCAAATTCAATCACTGAATTGAAAATTGATGTTTCTCCAAAAGGAATATCTGATCAATCAGCAGAACTTTTTGCCGTAAACAATACAAATGGAATTAGTGTCAAGCAAGTTCAATCATCAAATACCGGTATTTTTACATGTATTCTAACCACACCACTTGCAGGGTTCTCTACAGATATTTTTGCAGTAAATGATGACGTTTTTGTTGAAGGGATTGAAAAATTTGGAACAAATGGAAATGGATTCAATTCCAGTGATTATGGATATAAATTCTTTACTGTAACAAAATATGAAAACAAATTTACAGCTGGTCTTGATAGTGACCAAGTAACTATTAGTATTGCTGGATTGGGAACAAATACAGGAATTGCAAAAACAATTCAGGATTCTTTTGGAACAGTCGTGTCCAAAAAGAATTATCCTACATTCTCAATCTCATTATCACCATCAACTTTTGATGTTGGAGAAAAATTACTAATCAGTGGTGAAGAGATTGATTTGCAAGTTACTGCAAGTGATGAATCTCTTAAAGTATTTGGATCATATGATCTTTCTGTTGGTGAAAGGATAGAAGGAAAAACTTCAGGAAATATTGCTACTATTGAATCTATAGAAAAATATGAAGGATTCTATGAGACTAAATTTTCAAATAGAAAAGATGAAGGTTGGAATAAAGAAACTGGAAAATTAAGTGAAGATTATCAAGTTCTTGCTGATAATGATTATTATCAGAATTTATCATATTCTATTAATAGTAAGCAACAGTGGAATGATATCAGAACACCCGTTAATAGTTTGATCCATTCGATAGGAATTAAAAACTTCTCTGACACTTTAGTAATGTCTGATGAGGATGAAAGAATTGGAATTAAAACTACTTCTAATTCAACTATAATAATTAAAGACTTTATTTCAAAAAATAGAGTTGATACTATTAATATATTCGATTTTGTAAAAGATGTTGATCTTGTCAATAATAAATCCAAGTTCTTAAAATTAAAAAATAAAAACTTAACAAATTATAATGAATCTCGATCAAATATTGTTTTAAAAATAGATGATATTAAGGATCAATTTTCCAATTCAGAAGATCAACCATTGACATTTAGGGATTTAGTTAAAATTAATGATTCCCAATCATATAACAATTATCTTTTTAAAGTATCTGATGTGAGTGGAAAAAATCAGGTTCAATTGACAAGTTTAATTTTTATAAAAAATTCTATAAGTGGAAATATTGGGGTTTTAGAAAAACAATCATTAGTCAATGTAGGATCTGGAGCAACTACAAATGATGGAGAACAATATGGAGATTTTTCACTTGAAAATAATGAATTTGGTGATACCGTTGTTAGATTTACTCCAAAGGATCCATTTGATACAGAGTATGACATTAAGTATATTGACAAAAAGTTTGATGCTCAAGTAGTTGGAGTTGGAACAACATCTATCGGATTTATTGATCTAACATCTCGCAGTCAAGAAATTCTTACTGGAACTTCAAATACTGTTATTGGTTTTTCTACTGATAAATTTGAATCATTACATATAAATGCACAAATATACAAAGAATCTTCTAACGAAACAAATTTCGTTGAAGTATACCTTACACATGATGGGACTAATACAAGTATTGCAGAATTCTACTTTGATACTGAAGAATTTTCCAGATCATCAAATTTATTAGGATCTTTTGATGCAAATATAAACTCTGGCACAGTAAATTTAACTTATGAAAATCAATCTAGTGAAGATGTAGTTGTAAAAACAAGAATTGTTGGATTTGGAACAACTGCTGTTGGTGTTGGAACCTTTAGATATATTTTACCAAATCAACCTGAAGGTAGTGAAAGATCTACAATTTATGAGGCAGGTTTTTCTACAACGACTTCTGGAGTATCTACTTCATTCTTAAGTTTGGATAAAAACTTATTCGATTCTTCCAAATCTTTAGTTGAAGTTGGAATTGGAACTACTAAATCAGTTCAACAAATAATGATGATTCAAGATGGAACTGACATTTATATGCAGCAATTATCATTCCTTTCAGCATCTGGTATTGGAACATTTGATACTGCAATGGGTATTGGAACATTTGGTGGAGAATATCAGGGAAGTAATGTATTATTAAAATTCTATCCAGATTCTAACTTTACTGGTGATTTAGAAATTAAATCATTCAGTGAATGTTTATATACTGATGTTGATATTTTAAATCAAGCTCCAGATCTTTTATATGGTACATCGATTGAAACGGTCAATACTGCTCGATATCTCGCAATAAATGGTAATCGTATCAATAGAGATAATTTTATATTACAATCAAATAAAACTACAATTTTTGCTAAGAAATTTAATCCATCAGATACTGCAATTCTTGATGCATCTACAGGAAAGTTCTCGATTAATGATCACTTCTTTAGTAATGGGGAGGAATTAGTATACACTCCGAAATCAACATTTGTTGGTGTGACATCTTCTCCAATGACTTATAAAAATGGGTCTATAACTGCAACTCTCCCAACACAAGTTTTTGCTATTGTTGATAATAATGATAACTTTTCAATATCAACGGTCAAATCTGGAACTGCTGTAACCTTTACTGATTTAGGTAGTGGAAACAGTCACGAGTTCTCAATGGCAAAGAGAAATGAAAAAGCACTGATTACTATTGGTAATATGGCCCAATATCCAATTGCCTTTACTAAAGTTTCCCAAACATTGTCTGGAAATAGTGGAAGTATTTCTCCAACGGATACTACTTTTGCTTTAAGTGGAATTTCAACAATATCACCTGGTAATATATTGAAGATTGACGATGAATATATGAAGATTATTAATGTTGGATTTGGAACAACTGCAAATGGACCAATAACTGGTCTGGGGTCATCTACAATAGTTGAAGTTAAAAGAGGTCATGTTGGATCAACTGCAGCATCACATACCGATACAACTTCAACACGAATATATAAAGGATCTTATAATATTGTTGGAGATAGTATTTTCTTTACAGATCCGCCTAGAGGAAACTCAAATATTCTTAGAACTGAAAATAATCTAGAATTTGAAACTTCTAATTTTACCGGTAGAGTATTCCTTAGAAAAAATTATGATACGAATGAAATTTTTGATAATATTTCTGATGAGTTTACTGGAATTGGTAGAACTTTTACATTAACAGTTGGTGGAGCAAATACTGCTGGAATTGGAACAATTGGAGGAAATGGAGTCGTATTTATTAATGGAATTTTCCAAACACCAACAACTGAAAATAATCCATTAAATAATTTTAGTATTATTGAGCAAACTACACCAACGGGAATATCTTCCGTTTCGTTTAGTGGAATTAGAACAGACAGTGCAGACCCTGCAAGTATTTTAGTATCGCAATCGGATATCAATCAGAATCAAATTCCTAGAGGCGGAATTATTATATCTTTTGGATCTACTGGTGGTCAAGGATATGCACCACTTGCCGGTGCTGCTGTTACTGCCACTATTAATGGTAGTGGAACTATAACAGGTCTTACTACAGGAATAACAGGTGGAACCTTTGGATCAGGATATAATTCTATAGTATCAATCGGTGTTTCTATTGTTGATCCAACTGGAAATGGTTCCGGTGCAGTAATAACTGCTTCACCTGTAGGAACAGGAGGAACATTGACATTCAATGTAACTAATGGTGGATCTAATTATTCCAATCAAACACAAATATTTGTTTCTGAACCTTCATATGAAAATCTTGAAGTTACTGGTGTGTCTAGAATTGGATTGGGTCCAACAACAGATACTGGAATTGGATTATTACTCAATGTTAATGTTGGAGCAAGTTCTACTACAGGTATTGGATCAACATATCATTCTGTGAATAATTTCACTGTTGCAAGAGATGGATATTCATTCAGAAAAGGTGATGTATTCAAACCTGTTGGACTTGTAACTGCTGCAGGTTTAACATCTCCATTATCCGAATTTGAACTGACAGTATTGGAAGTATTTACTGATAATTTTGCCTCTTGGCAATTTGGAGAACTTGATTATGTTGATTCTGTCAAGAATTTCCAAGATGGATTTAGAATAAGATTCCCTCTATTTTATAATGGATCATTATTGAGTTTCCAAAAACCAGAAGATTCTTCTTTAGACCTACAAAATGCTTTACTCATATTCATTAATGGGACTATACAAGAACCCGGAGAATCATATACATTTGATGGTGGAACATCATTTGCTTTTTCTGTTGCACCCAAACCAGAAGATAAAATTGATATTTTCTTCTATAGGGGAACAAGAGGAGTAGATGATATTCAAGTAAATAATGTTGTTCCAACGTTGGAGAAAGGCGATGATGTTAGAGTTTATAAAAATGATACTATTGCTCAAACAGAAACTCAAGATCAAAGAACAATTTTTGATATAACATCTTCAGACAAATTTGAAACAAATTTATATATTGATCAAGGAGTCGATGAAATAAACTTCAAACCGATGTCTTGGACAAAACAGAAGACTGATAGAGTAATCAATGGAGAATTTGTTTCTAAAAAGAGACAATCTACAATTGCTCAAATTTATCCAACCGCAAAAATTATTAAAGATTTTAATACATCTGATACTACAATTTATGTTGATGATGTAAGTAATTTTGATTACAATCTTGGAAATGGACCATACGACTTTAGTGCTATTGTTGTTGATGGTAAAGAAGATCCATCTCCAGCACATATAACCGCAATAATCGGTGCTGGTGGAACTGTCTCTTCCCTTACTATTGAAAATGGTGGAAGTGGATATGTTGGATCCACTGTCAATATTAAATTACAAAATCCTTTACAAATCGATGATCCACAAAATGTAGGTGTGGGAACAACTGCTACTGCAACAGCGACTGTTACTAACGGAGCAATTACAGCAACTACAATAACAAATCCAGGATTTGGATATACGGTAGCACCTAATGTAATTTTACCACTTCCCAATGTTAATTTGGAAAATCTAAGTAAGATTGAAAATATAAAAGGTTTCTCTGGAAATGTGACTGGAATTGGAACAACTACTGGTGTTGGACATCCATTAGCACTTAAATTTACACTTGATGTATCTCCAAATATTTTCAATAGTGGATCTAATACTTTGAATACTGGATTCCCAATATTTATTAGTAATACTCCAATTGGAACTGGAGTAACATCGATTGATGATTCAAATACTGCTGTAGTTGGAATTGGAACAACATTTGTTGATAATATCTATTATGTTGGGCAAGTATCTACTAATGGAAGCGTTGGAATTATTACGTGCAATATCGACTCTGGAACGAATGTTGCAGGTTTATCAATTAGTGGAAATGTAGTTGGCAAATTCTCTTGGGGAGCATTCCTAAACATTGACAGATCATCTTCTCCAATTTCTATTGGAGTTTCTGGAAAAACTGTTGATGTTGGATTATCAACATTCCCAACAATTCAAAGAAGGAGTGAAGGACTTAGAAATATGGGTGCACTTCCAGAAACACTAAACTAAACAATATAAATATCTAAAAACTGTGTAATATGGCTGCTATAGTAACAGATCAATTTAGAATTGCTAATGCTAATAATTTCATAGATTCTATATTGGACGCCAATAATTCATATTATGTTTTTCTAGGATTATCAAATCCAGGAACAACTTCTAGTCCTGTGGGATTTGGTAGGAATGCCTTATGGGGAGATGTTCCGTCAAATCCCCCAAGTCCTGTTGATAATCAACAATATTTGAGTCATTATAGAAATACATCACTGTTTGGCAAAAAATTAAACAGTTCTAATGTTAGAAGAATTATAAGAAAAGTTTCTTGGACTTCAAACACTAAGTATGATATGTATCGTCATGATTATAGTGTTTATAATTTATCTCCCAATTCTCAAAGTGCAAGACTCTATGATACCAACTATTATGTTGTAAATAGTGAATTTAAAGTTTATATATGCATTTATAATGGATCTCATGGTGACATTGGTGGATCTTCAGAATTACTTGGAAAAACATCCCAAGACGAACCAACATTTACAGACTTAGAGCCATCTGCTGCTGGAATCAGTGGAGACGGTTATATTTGGAAATATTTGTTTACTATATCTCCTAGTGATATTATTAAATTTGATTCGACAGAGTATATTGTTGTTCCAAATGACTGGACAACATCTACCAATTTTGAAATTCAAAGTGTAAGAGATGCTGGAGATTCGAATATAAACAATAACCAGATAAAAACTGTATATATTGAAAATGGTGGTAGTGGAGTATATGCTGCAGGAACTTATGATATTAAGGGGGATGGGTCTGGAGCAAAGGTAAATATTGAAGTCAATACTGCTGCAAATATTACAAAGGCAACAGTTGTTTCTGGTGGTAGTGGATATACTTTCGGCATCATTGATTTTGGACATGCAGAAACTGACACTATTTCAAATCCGGCAAAATTAATTCCAATCATTCCTCCATCTAGAGGACATGGTTATGACATATATAATGAATTAGGTGCTGATAAAGTTTTAGTTTATTCTAGGTTTGATGATTCCACTAAAGATTTTCCAACGGACACTAAATTTGCTCAAGTTGGAATTGTTAAAAATCCAGAAAAATATAGTTCAGCAGGAACAATTTTCACTGGAAATGATTATTCTTCATTAGGAGCTATTAAATTAGATAATACATTTAGTGGATCTCCTACTGTTGGTGCTGCAATAACTCAATCTACTGATAGTGGAACTGCTAGAGGTTATATCGCATCATATGATACAGAAACGAGAGTTTTAAAGTATTATCAAGATAGATCCTTAAATTTTGCAAACACTCTAGATCAAACTGATAGAAATGATGTTACTGCAAAAGCAAATGTTGTAAGTTTTGCTTCAACAACAAATACAATTACTCCAATATCAGGATCAGTTGATATAAATTTCAGTGGAATTACAACAACTATTGGATCTAAACAAGTTAGTTTGGGAGTAACTTTCTCAGGAGGGGTTGCCAATCCTGAGATAAATAAAAACACAGGAGATATTATTTACATTGATAATCGTTCTCTCGTTACGAGAGACTCTAGGCAAAAAGAAGACATCAAAATTATTCTGGAATTCTAAAGAAAAATGTCGCAAAAAACAAATTTAAATGTCAATCCATACTATGATGATTTTGACTCTACAAATAACTTTTTAAAAGTTTTATTCAAACCAGGATACCCTGTTCAGTCTAGAGAACTGACGACTTTGCAGTCGATTCTTCAAAATCAAGTAGAAAATTTTGGAACCCATATATTCAAAGAGGGATCAGTTGTCATCCCAGGAAATATTTCATATGATGGACAATTTTATGCAGTAAAAGTAAATACGACACAATTTGGAATCGATGTATCATTGTACATTGACAAATTTGTTGGAGAAACAATATCGGGGCAAGTTTCTGGAGTTACTGCTAGAGTTCAAAAAGTAATTTTACCGACAGAAAGTGATGATGTAGAATATATAACTTTATATGTAAAATATCTAGGGTCTGATAATAATTCTGAATTCACACAATTCCAAGATGGGGAATTGTTGTCTTCTAATAAAAATGTAGTTTATGGCAATACAACAATAAATTCCGGAACTCCGTTTGCTTCATCTATTAGTTCCGATGCATCTGCAATAGGATCATCCGCATCTATTGGTGATGGTGTTTATTTTATAAGGGGTTATTTTGTAAATGTTTTATCCCAAACAATTCTTCTAGACTTTTATACAAATACACCATCATATAGAGTTGGACTACAAATTAATGAATCTTTAATTAATGCAAAGGAAGATGAATCTTTATTTGATAATGCAAAAGGATTTTCAAATTATGCCTCACCTGGTGCAGATAGATTAAAAATTACATTAACTCTCACAAAAAGATCATTAACAGATACTAACGATACTAATTTTGTAGAGTTGTTGAGATTAAAGAATGGAAAAATTAAAAAAATAACAACAAAAACACAATATAATTTAATTAGAGATTATCTTGCTGAGAGAACTTTTGATGAATCGGGCAATTATACTGTAGACCAATTTGATCTCGATTTAGAAGAGTCATTAAACGATAGATTGAGTAATGATGGAATATATTTTTCTAATGAACAAACTGATGATGGAAATACTCCCTCGGATAATTTATCGGCATTAAAAATATCACCAGGAAAAGCATATGTAAAAGGATATGATATTGAAAAAGTATCATCTACTATTATTGACATAGATAAACCAAGGGATACTGAAGATATTAAAAATGTCACCGTCCCATTTGAAATGGGAAATATACTGAGAGTTAATAACGTAACTGGATTAGCAAAGGTAAGAGAGACTATCGCATTATATTCTCAATTTGGATGTTTAGGAAGTCAAATTGGAGAAGCCAGAGTATATTCATTTAATTTAACAGATTCTGCATATTCTAATCAAACCACCAGTTGGGATTTAAGATTATATGATATTCAAACATATACAAGATTAACTTTAAATGAAGTTGTTGCACCAGCTGATGTAAAACAGTCATTTTTTATTAAAGGAAAGAGTACAGGAGCCAGTGGTTTTGCAACAGCAGATGGAGCATCTAATCAAATTTTCTTGAGGCAGACTTCTGGAACGTTCGCTAAGGGTGAAATTTTATTAATTAATGGGATAGAATCCTCAAGATCTGTAACCGAAGTTCGTGCATATAATACACAAAATATTAAATCAGTAAAACAAATAACACCTTTTAGTGGATCTAATAATTTTGAGGCAGATTCAATTTTAGAATCATTCAATTTTCCTGGTTCTGTATCTCAATTGGTAATTAGTTCTACTGGTAAAGTAACTTCTCCCGGACGTACTTTTGTTGGAATTAATACTGATACTGTAATTAGATATCAACAAGCTGGTTTATCTACAGAAACTTATAATAGAGTATCTAGTGTGGCAGCAGATGCACTGTCATTTGAGGTTTCCGCAATATCAAATGTTCTTGGAGTTTTTGAAGGTGGTTTGCCGGGTTCTCAAGTTCAAGTTAATGGATTTTTAGGTGCACCTATTGTAAGAGGATCTGGAACATTATTTGCACCCTTACCAGAGGAAAATACTTCTGCTGTCAATCTTTCTACGTCACAGTTATTCATAATTGATCAATTGACTGGTAAAGATGTTGACAATGCAGATAATACTTTAGATATTAATACTACCGATATTAGTGGCATAACAGATATTTCTTGGGTGAATTTTGATCAAGAAAGATTTACTGTTGGTTATAATGGAGGAGGTATTGGTACTATTACATCAGATTCATTTGATCTTAATGGAAATGTTATAACTCTGAGAGGTCTTGATAGTGGACAGTCTAATAACGACACAGTTGTTAATGTAACAGCACTTAAGACAGGAATTCAAAGTAAAACAAAAAATTATTCTAGAAGTACGGTTTTATTTGTAAATAGATCTAAATTAAAAGAATCTGGAACTACTGCCGTAACCTCCAAAAATGATGGATTGAATTTTAATCAATATTATGGATTAAGAGTTCAAGATGAAGATATTTCATTAAATTATCCTGATGTTTCAAAAGTACTTGCAGTTTATGAATCATTGAATAGTAATGACCCATCTTTTGATATTATTGAATTTCCTATTATTGCAAATGTTGGATCTAATGCAATAATAGGAGAAAATATTATAGGATCTACAAGTAATGCCATTGCTAGAGTTGTAACTAATAATACTACCAATCCTGCTTCCGGAAATGCAAATAAATTGGGAATTGTTTACTTAAATGGAAACAAATTCTCAGTTGGAGAAGTAGTATCTTTTGAAGAATCTGAAATTGATACTCAAGTTGATTCTATAACAAATGGAAATTATAGTAATATAACACAATCTTTCAAATTAAACAGAGGACAAAAAAATCAGTATTATGATTATTCGAGAATTGTAAGAAACAAAAACACTCAAGAACCATCAAGACGTTTAATAGTAGTTTTTGATCATTACACTGTCCCCACAAATGATACTGGAGATGTATTTACGGTAGATAGTTATGATAGTGAAAGATTTTCTAAAGATATTCCAAATATTGGAGGTTCTATTAGAGCAACAGATACTTTAGATTTTAGACCTAGAGTAGCAGTTTTTGATCCCGCAGCAACAACTGATAGATCACCATTTGATTTTGTCTCTAGAACAACACAATTCAATACATCTCCATTGAGACTTCTGGCACCTGAAGAAGGTTCTGTAATTAGTCAAAGTTTCTATCTTCCTAGAATAGATAAAATTTATCTTGACATTCTTGGCAATTTTGTTGTAGATAAAGGAGTATCTTCAAAAAATCCAAAACCACCCACCAAAAAAGGTGAATTTTTAGAACTTGGGACTATAGAATATCCAGCATATCTTTATAGTGCATCAGATGCAGATATTATCTTAACTGATAATAGAAGATATACAATGAGAGATATTGGTATCATTGAAGATAGGGTAGAAAATTTAGAAAGAATAACAACCCTTTCTTTACTTGAAGTTAATACTCAAACACTACAGATAAAAGATTCTGAAGGTTCTGATAGATTTAAGAGTGGATTTTTTGTTGATGATTTTTCTGACAGTTCTAGATTTGATACTTTTGAATCAACAACATTAGTTGACGAAGAATCAAGAACACTCAATTCTGATATTAGTAGCAATTCATTAGAATCATTAATAGCGACTTTAGATAATTTTACTCCAGAAAATTTGGATTTGAGTGCAGATAAGTATTCAACTACTCCTTTAGTACTTTTAGATTCTAATATAGAAAAAACAGGAAATACATTAACACTTGCATATGATCAAATTGATTGGTTGCAACAACCATTTGCTACTAAAGTTGAAAATGTAAATCCATTTAACATTGTTGTTTATAATGGAACAGTTACATTAGATCCTGCAGTCGATAGTTGGACTAGAACAATTCAGTTAGCTGATAGAACAATTGATAGGGGAGTTACTAGAACAAATAATGTTAATTTAGTCAATACACTTAGAGCTAGGGTTAGAGATGGTGTCGCAGTTCGTGGGGGAGCAGGAAGAAGAGCTAGGAGAAGAATAGCACGGCAGACAGGAAATTTCGACTTTAGGGCCTCAAGTACGTCTAGTGGATCTTTTGACACTGTAGATACTAGTATTCGTAATGAAGTAGTTGGCAATCAAGATCAGTGGTTTATTAGATCTAGAAATGTAAAATTTAATGCATCTAATTTAAAACCAAATACAAGATATTATCAATTCTTAGATGGAAGAAGTGAAGTAGATGTAATTCCAAAACTTATAGAAATTGAAAATGTATCTAATGCATTTACAATTGGAGAGACTGTTATTGGAACTGTAGGAGGTGTTGAAAGAATTAGATTTAGAGTATGTAGACCAGATCATAAATCGGGATCTATTTCAAATCCAGATTCAACATATAATCAGAATCCATATGATAAAACTCAAACTTTAGGTACATCCTATAGTTCCACATCAAATGTTCTCAATATTGATGTTGATGCACTTTCTCGGAGGGCAATAGGAATATATTTTGGATATATTCAGTCTGGTATGCAATTAGTTGGACAGACTAGTAATGCTATTGCTTCTGTAAAGAATGTTAGATTAATTTCGGATAATTTTGGAGATCTTATTGGATCATTCTTTCTTAGATTTCCACATTCAAATCCACCACCAAGTGTTAGATTACGTACTGGAACAAAGACTTATAAATTATCATCCAGTTCTACAAATGAAAAAGGTTTACCAGGAAGTAATTCAATTTCTTTTGCAGAAACATCATATACTGCAAATGGAACTATCTTAAGATTCCAAGCAACGGTAACAAGAGAAACCACAAGAACAAATATTTCAAATACCGTAAATTTGAATCTAAGAAGACGTATTGATGTTCAATATACTGATCCTCTAGCACAGACATTTACTGTTGGTGGTAATATTCAAGTCAAATCTGATATTGATACTGATGATGACGTGAACGGAGTATTTTTAACATCAGTAGATGTATTTTTTGCTACAATTGATAGTGGCAATGCACCAGTTAGAGTGGAAATAAGAGAAACTCAATTAGGGACACCAACACTTACAACTATTGGAAAACCAGTAATTCTTAGACCAAGAGGTACTGTTAATGGTGTTGAAACACAACTAATTCAAACATCAGACACTGGAGAAATTGCTACAAATATTAGATTCCCGGAACCAATATTCCTGGCACCTGGTAGAGAATATGCAGTAGTTTTAATATCAGATCAAAGTGATGAATATGAAGTGTGGACAGCTGTTATGGGAGATAAGACTGTCAACACACAACAACTTCCTGATGTTGATCAGGTCATTTATACTAAACAGTTTGCTCTTGGATCTCTATTCAAGTCTCAAAATGGATCTATCTGGTCAACCGATCAAAATCAAGATTTGAAATTTAAACTTTATAAGGCAGAGTTTACTCAAAGTTCAGGAACTGCATATTTCTATAATCCACCTTTAGATCAAAGTAATGATTATGTTCCAGAGTTGATCAATAATCCAATTACAATTCTTCCAAAAACAGGAAAGATTGGTATTGTTACAACAACAGAAAGTGATTTTATTGGAATCGCAACTATTGGCAGAAAACTTGCTGGAGTTAATGGTAATGGAGGATCAGCAATTATTGTTGGACAAGGTAGTTCCGTCAGCGATGCTTCGACATTGACTGAACCGGGACAAAATTATCCAGCGAGTGTTACCGGCGAAGCAGTAAGTACGTTCAATTTCTCCGGAAAAGGAGAGGGACTAAAACTTCGTATAACTACAAATGCAAGTGGTGTCATTACCGGAGTGGCACATTCTGCATTCCATCCCGATTATGGAACCGGATATCAAGTTGGAGATGTAGTTGGAATTGTAACTTCATCGACATCAACAGCAACTGGTAGAGATGCAAGGGTAACTATTGGTGGGATTTATGGTCTTGATACCTTATACCTTACCAATGTTCAAGGTCAATTTGGTGGTAGTGGTAGTGGAAAAGAATTTGCTGTTGGAGTTGCTTTGAGTTATTTTAGTGGTGCTAGTACAATTGTTTCTGCTGCAGGAACTAATATTATATCCTCATCTGCAGATGGTGGGATTTATTCTGGAGATTATTTTAAAGTGGACCACTTTAATCATGGAATGTATTCAACGACCAATAAACTAGTTGTTGATAATATCAAATCAGATATTCCAACAACAGTATTAACATCACAACTAACGGTCGGAGAAACTTCATCCATCAATGTAACCTCTTCATCTGATTTTGAAACGTTTGAGGGAAGACCAGTAAGTGGTTCATATATTGGATATGTAAAAATTGGAAATGAAATTATTGGATATAATAATGCAACTGGTGGAGTATTGACTATTTCTTCAAGTGGTAGAGCAACTGATGGAACGATTTCAATTAATCATCCATTAAATAGTGTTGTTGAAAAATATGAATTTGGTGGAATTTCTTTGAGAAGAATTAATGGAATTAGCACTTCTATTAATGCTCCAATTGATATTGATAGTTATCATATTAGAATTGATAGATCAGCATCAAAAGGAAATAATAGATTGAATGATGGGTCCAGTACAGATTCTCCAGAATTATCTTTCAATGACGAAAAATTAATTGGAGGAGATTTGGTTACTGCTTCCGAAAACCTAACATATAACTCAATAACTCCATCATATGATGTACTTACTCCAGGATCAACTACCTTCGTAACAGGAAAGGTTAGAACAACAACTGCAACTAGTGTTAGTGGGACAGAGGTTTCATTCAATGATAATGGATATGAAGAAGTTCAATTAAATTCATCAAATACACTATCTTCTTTAAGGATGGTTGCTTCAGAGACAAATCAAAATGAATATTTAACCTCTCTACCAAGAAATAAATCACTTACTACTGCTATTACATTCAATTCAAATGATCCAAATAATGCACTTTCTCCGATACTAAATTTGGATCAAGCAGGATCTATACTTAATGTTAATAGATTGAATAAACCAATCACTGATTATCCCAATGATAATCGTGTCAATTCAATTGTTGACGATCCACATTCATCTGTATATTATTCAAATATTACAACTCTCCAAAATCCAGCATCTGGACTTAAAGTTATTATTGCTGCAGAAAGACCTGGAGATGCTGACTTTAGACTTCTTTATACTACAATAAAAGCAGATTCTAGTGAAATTGAACAATCATATGATTTGTTCCCAGGATATGATAATCTTAAGCAGACAAATGAGGGTTTCTTAGTCGTTGATCCATCCAAAAATAGTGGATTGCCGGATAGAAAAATTGGAGCAAGTTTAGATGGTGAATTTTTAGAATATGAATTTACGATTGATAATTTGGACCTATTTACTGGATATGGAATTAAGATTGTAATGTCTAGTTCTAATCAAGCACAGGCACCTCGTTTTACAGATCTTAGAATTATTGCACTCAGATGATAAAAGTAGAAGGACACTCCAATTTATACAGAGATGAAAATACCGGTGCTATCGTAAATTGTGATACTGCCGGATATAATCAGTATATTAATACTATTACACAAAAAGATTTGCGTAAAAAAGAATTGGATGAAATGAAAAAAGATATTAATGACATAAAATTTTTACTTCAAGAAATTTTGAATAAGTAACTGCTTATAAATAGCTAGAGGTATATTAGCATCACAAAATAATGGCTGTTTATGTATCAAATATTGTGATTGAGCAAGGGTATGATTTCGATACATCCTTTCAGTTAGAGGACACTAGAACAAATTCTCCTTTGGTTTTAACTGATGCTTCAACCGAAGCAAAAATGAGAAAATATTATGGATCCTCGACGGCAGTATCTTTTGCATCAACTGTAACTAGTCCAGACTTAGGTATTATTTCAATTTCTTTGACCGGAACACAGTCTATTAGTCTGAAACCGGGAAGGTATGTATATGATGTGAAAATTTCAAATTCTGGTAGAGAATATAAAGCCGTCGAAGGCACAGCATTAGTACGAGGGGGAGTAACTAGGTAATGCCGAATATTAACGATAGGATTGGTTCTCAGAATGTAATCCGTGTTTTATCCAACGCATCAGCACCACCTACACGACTAGTAAATTTAAGTGATGTAGATTCTACTCTAAAAACTAGAGATGGAATGATCCTTGTATGGGATCTTTCTACAGAATCATTTTATATGACGGATTCGATTGATTCGACATCCCTTAATATTACTGGAATTGTTACATTTTCCAATACAGAAAATTCCACAGTACCTACAGATGGTGCCTTAGTTGTTAGTGGTGGAATTGGAGTTGCAAAGAAAGTAAATATTGGTGAAGGACTCACAGTTGCTGGAGTTTCTACTTTTGCATCAAATCTTGATATTGATGCTGCAGTTGACATCTTAAATGGTTTAGATGTCAACGGTTCATTTAAATCTGTCGGCATTACAACTTTAGCATCATCTGGTGGAATTACAACTACTGGTGGAGATTTATATGTTGGGGGCGATTTATATATTGCTGATGATCTTGTACTAGATGAAGTAACTGCACGTAATGCAACCTTAACTGGTAATCTTAGTGTAGATGGTAATTCTCAATTAAATAGTGTAAATGTCTCTGGTGTTACAATTACTGGTGGATTACTTGATATCAATGCTGGTGGTCAAGCAAATACATTTAAGGTAGAAGATCTAACAAACAATAGAATTGTTATTGCCGGTACTGATGGTGAACTTGAAGATGATGCAAATTTAACTTTTGATGGGAGTCAACTTAATGTTGGAGGTAATCTCAGGATTACTGGAGTATCAACTTTTGTTGGTGGTATAACCTTCCAAGGAAGTTTGGAGGTAGGAGGCGATTTAGATATAGATGGTCACACCGAACTTGATGACCTCAATGTATCTGGAATATCAACATTTGCTGGCAATATTGATGCTAACGGATCTCTAGATGTAGATGGTCATACCGAACTTGATGACCTTAGTGTTTCTGGTATATCTACATTTATTGGAAATGCATCTTTTGCAAATAATGTTTCTATTGCAGGAACACTTACATATGAAGATGTAACCAATGTTGATGCTATTGGACTGATCACTGCTAGAAGTGGTCTTGAAGCAGGATTTCCTGGTGCAGCATCTACATTAACTGCTGGTGGAGACTTAACACTGTCTAGGGATTTGCACGTTGCTGGACTATCAACATTCGTTGGTATTGCAACATTTTCAAATGATGTATTTGTTGCAGGAACACTTACTGCAGGACTTATTGATGGAGGTTCATTCTGATGGCAAAACCAAATACTAAGCAAGAATTAAAAGATTATTGTTTGAGGCAACTTGGAGCACCTGTTCTTGAAATTAATGTTGCAGATGAACAGATTGATGATTTACTTGATGACACTATTCAATATTTTAATGAAAGACATTTTGATGGAGTAGAAAAAACATATTTAAAATATCAAATTAATCAGGACGATATTGATAGGGGAAGAGGTGGAACTTCATCTGCTGGTATTACAACTACTGGTGTTGGAATTGTTACTACTACAGGAACTTCAACAAATATAAGTGGATTGGGAACAATCACTTCCAATTTTTATGAAAATTCCAATTTTATACAAGTTCCAGATTCTGTAATTGGTATAGAAAAAGTATTTAAATTTGATACTAGTTCTATTTCAGGTGGAATGTTTAGTATTAAATATCAATTGTTTTTAAATGATTTATATTTTTTCAATTCTGTCGATCTTTTACAATATTCTATGACAAAAAGATATCTTGAGGATATTGATTTTCTTTTGACAACTGATAAACAAATTAGATTCAATCAGAGACAGAATAGATTATATCTTGATATAAACTGGCAGGCACAAGAAGTAGATAACTTCTTAGTAATAGAATGTTACAGGGCAATGGATCCTGAAAATTTCTCAAAAGTATATAACGATAGTTTTGTAAAAAGATATCTTACTGCTGCTATTAAAAAACAGTGGGGACAAAATTTAATTAAATTTCAGGGAGTAAAACTTCCAGGTGGGGTTGAACTGAATGGTAGAGCAATTTATGAAGACGGTCAGAGAGAACTAGACGAGATAAAACAAAAAATGTCTTCGGATTATGAAGTTCCACCTATGGATATGATTGGTTAGTAGTTATGTCTTTAAATCCATTTTTTCTTCAAGGATCACCTGGTGAACAATTTCTTGTTCAGGATTTGATCAATGAACAATTAAAAATTTATGGTGTAGATGTTTATTATCTACCAAGAAAAATTTTTAAGACTGATAATATAATTCGTGAAATACAATCTTCCAAATTTGATGATGTTTTTATGCTTGAAGCATATATCAATAACTATGATGGATATGCTCCAGACAGTGATATTATGACCAAGTTTGGTCTTAGATTGAAAAATGAAATAAGTTTGACAATATCTAGAGAAAGATATGAGGAATTTATTGCACCGTTTTTGGAAGGTATATCATCAGGAATTAGAGAAGGAAGAATAACTGAGTATGATTTTGCAGATTTAATTACTAGACCCAAAGAAGGAGATTTAATTTATTTTCCTTTAGGTGAAAGATTATTTGAAATTAAAAGAGTAGAATCTGAAAAACCATTTTATCAATTAGGATCAAACTATACTTATGAATTGAGTTGTGAACTTTATGAGTATGAAAACGAACTTATTGATACAGATATTGAAGAGGTAGATAATACTGTAGAAGATGAGGGGTATATTACTTCTCTGACACTTGTTGGTTCTGCAGTAACTGCTACTGCGACAGCATCGATTGGAACCGGATCTATTAGTGAAATATTCTTAAATAATGATGGTAACGGATATACTTCTACTCCTATAGTAACTTTCTCGTCACCAAATAGTGGAATAAATACGGCAACAGCAGTCGCAGTTACAACTAGTAGAGCAAATATTCAATCTATTTTAAGACTTGAATTAATAAATGGTGGATCCGGGTATACATCTCCACCAACAATTGTAATAAGTGGTGGTGGAGGAACTGGAGCTGCTGCTACATGCTCAATAGGTGGAACAGAATCTACCGTTACTGAAATTACAATATCAAATCAAGGACGCGGATACGCAACACCACCTATTATTGTATTGAGTGGTCCTCCGGCAGGAATTGGAGTTACTGCAACTGCAATTTCTACTATAGACACTGAAAATAACAATCGATTAAATACAATCAATATATTGAATGCAGGTATTGGATATACTCAAGCACCTACAGTTAGTATTGCAGGATTCTCGACAGTTGGTTTGGGAACTTTTGTGTACAATGAAATAGTAACTGGTCAGAGTTCTGGAATAACTGGAAGAGTTAGAGATTTCAGAACTGTAACTTCAACAACTCCGGGAGTACTTCCCGTTACTACTTTAAGAGTTTCACTAAATACTGGTGAGTTTAGTGCGGGTGAAGTTGTAGTTGGATCAATATCATCAGCTAGATATGTTGTCTCAAACTATGATTCAGAAAGTTACGACAATCCATACGATGTCAATGAAGAAATAGAATTAGAAGCAGATAATATTATAGATTTTTCAGAATCAAATCCATTCGGTAGTTATTAATGTTAGGTACATACTTTTATCACGAAATTATAAGAAAAACTATTATTAGTTTTGGAACATTATTTAATGATATTTCAATTCGACATACAAAAAGTGATGGTAGTATTTTAGATGAAACAAAAGTTGGTCTTTCTTATGGACCAATGCAAAAGTTTTTAACCAAAATACAAGAGCAAGAACAATTAACAAAATCTATTGCAATTACTCTTCCAAGAATGTCCTTTGAGATGACTAGAATTTCATATGATTCGACTAGAAAAACTGGAGTAACTCAAACCTTCAAAGCTGTTGATACTGGCACCAGTAAAATGAAAAAGGTGTTCATGCCAGTTCCGTATAATATTGAGTTTGAACTTAATATTTTTAGTAAGTTAAATGATGATGCTCTTCAGATTATTGAACAGATACTTCCCTTCTTTCAACCATCATTTAATTTAACTGTTGATTTAGTTAGTTCTATTGGAGAAAAAAGAGATATTCCAATTATATTAGATAGTATTGATTTCCAAGATGATTATGAGGGATCATTTCAAACAAGAAGAGCACTCATTTATACACTGAGATTTAGTGCAAAAACTTATCTGTTCGGTCCAATTGCAGAATCTTCTGATGGACTTATTAGAAAAGTTCAAGCAGATATTTCTTCAGGCACAGATACAAGTGTTGCAAAACGTGAAATGAGGTATGTTGCTTCTGTCGATCCAATTACCGCAGATCCAAGTGATGATTTTGGATTTACCGAAGAATGGTCTTTCTTACCAGATTCTAAGGAGTATAGTCCTACTAGACAAGAGGATATTTGATTATGAATAATAATTATGAATCAATCGATGAAGCTCTGAATATTGATAGTAATATTGTAGAGTCAAAACCAATCAAAAAACCAGAGATTATAAAATCGAAGGATGATGATATAGAGAAGGATTATGTTTATAGTCGTGCAAACCTCTACTCCCTCATAGAGAAGGGTCAGGAGGCAATCAACGGCATTATGGAGGTAGCAGGGGAAGGAGGCAGTCCAAGGGCATATGAGGTCGCAGGGCAGTTGATTAAGAGTGTTGCGGAT
>Ga0181420_1000116_pt1 | contig 29137 bp, 23 predicted proteins | sample 43SPOviralmetaG_FD_130145 | JGI IMG/M metagenome (GOLD analysis project Ga0181420, IMG submission 130145) | Marine viral communities from the oligotrophic San Pedro Time Series (SPOT) site, San Pedro Channel, CA, USA - 43 SPOT_SRF_2013-05-22 | ecosystem: Environmental > Aquatic > Marine > Strait... | reverse complement strand
TCTTCGGCGATAAAACCATATCCAGGTGAATCATCGGACTTATGTAAAAATTGTACTGTTCTAATTTTAGAAAAGTTATCTACAAAATTGCTATCTAGATCTTCAATATTCTTTTTAATCTTGCGAGTAGAGGTCATTTCACATACCTGACCAGAAAATATTTTTAAGCTGTTACCACCTGATGATTGAGTGTTTAGATGTGACATAAATATTGAACCATCACCTTTGACAAGCAAAATATTAACACCTGTATCTGAATACATATGACATAATTGATGTGATGTTGAAGCTCCTGTATCAATTATAAACCTAGGGGCAAGACCTCCATCACCAGTACCTGATTCAATAGCACCAACACCTGATAATAGGATTCCACTGTTTACTATATGTAATGATTTTTCAGGTGCCCCATTGTTTATACCTACTCTGTTAGCATCAGCTGCAACCGTCATACGAGACGTGTCGCCAGTTCGAAGTGATAATTTTCTACTTGTTGAATTGTGTCCAATTTGTAACTCAGTATCATCCATATTAAAAGTAGTTGAGTAACCACTTGTACTATTAGCATGAAAATAATAAGATGCAGCTGGACCTATATTTATCCTTATAGCGTTTACATCATTAGAGCTACTTACGATTAGTTGGCCATCGAGCGGAGCTGTTTGAGTTCCGTCATTTGCACCTCCTACAACCAGCCCACCATTAGGTATATAAACATTTTCAGTATTTTTATCAAACATCATAACTCTTGAGGAAGGATTATGGATATTTGAACTATCAGAAAAAATAAAAAACCCTTCATCATCTGTGTTGGCCACACTACCATGCACTATGCCCATAGAGAAATCGTTAGATGTATGATCGAATTGCACATATAAATGGTTATTAACAGCTGAGTTAAGGGTTTTTAATTTAAGAATAGGTGTAGTATTACCGGGGGTAGCTATGTTAAATATGTTTTGATTTGTATTTGTATTTGTTTCAATAATACCGGTACCAGCAAATGAAGACGATACCTTTATACTATGATTAAAAATTGTCTTTGTTTGAGCATTATCTGTACCTTCAAGTATAACAGTGTTGTTGTTATCTCGTGCGAATGTATATCTATTATTTGGTGTTAATCTTATATCTCCCATTTAATCTCCTCCTGAACCTGTTAATGGATTTAAATATGCTGATGGTACAGCTTCTGTCAATTCTTGCCAACTTGGATATGAAATACCATTGTTAAAACTAATATTAGGTGCATCATTATGTATTGATATAAAAACATCACTATGATGTGAACCAGTTCTTGGTACAATTATATCTTGAATAACAAAAGTAGATGGTATATTAATTATCATATTCATAATAGCGAGTCCACCACGTGAACCATCAAAAACTAAATCACCAGATGCTGAATCAATATTTGTATGTCTTATATATGAACCTGAATTATCTTCATTTACAACTTCCATTCTACCTGCTAAATTAGCAGCTGTAACAAATCCTGTTCTAGATACATTGAAGGGCGCCTGTAAAAATGACGCACTACCAGCTGATATACCATCATCGCCGTCTAATATTACAACATTGTCATTAGCACCAGCTGTAAGACGCTTTTCACCACCATCAATTATAAAGTTAGGTGCATTAAGTTGATTACCTGTAATAGTAAATGATGCGATCTTACCCGAAGTAAATAAAACATCAGAGCCGGTTATTTCACCATTACTTCGTAATATTAAATTGTTATTAGATGATGATATTGCTGTATCTGAAATACCAAAACCTCCTATACTACCATATGTTGCAACTATACCTCCTTTCAAGAATGCATTATCAGTATACAAACCAAAGCCTGAAATATCTTTACCATTAATAGTATCTGTTATACCCGATAGATCACCTAACCTTGCTTTTAAATCTATAGCATATACACTAGACCCTGTTCTCTCAACTATATCTAAATATGGTGTTGTACTATCATTAGGATTAGCATTCAATCTAATATAACCTGTACCAACCCTTCCTGTAGATACAATAACTTGAGAACCTGAATATGGTACTGCAGCACCGGGAATCTCACCCAGTGATTGTGATGTACCTGTAGCAGTTAAATTATTACCATATGATCTTGATACATATAAAAGTCCAGAAAAGTCTGTGCCACTACTTGGTGTATTTCTTGAGGCTGATTGTACCATTACATATTCTGTTGAAAATCCTGTATCAGTAATTTTCTTTAAACTTAATATTTCACCACCTGCAGCTCCATAACTACCTGTAAAACCAGATACATTGACAACAGAGAAAGTTGTATCACTTGCAGCATATAATCCACCCTGATTTGCTTGACCAGTTATTACTGACCCGGTTAGTGTAGTTGAGTTAGCAACATACAATTGGCCACCAACAGCATTAACTGTTTCTTTTTCGAATACTGCTGTTGATAATGTTCCTCGTATTTTAGCATTTTCAACTTCTAAAAATCCACCTGATGCAGCTGTAAGGGCAAACCCTTGTTGGTTAGGTATATAACTTGTATTTTTTACAGAGCCTTCTTTATTTAATACCAGTTCACCGCCCGTTAATGCTGTATCTGTAAAAGTCCAACCTGCAATTAAATTACCTGTTGAAAAAGAACCTGGACGTCCTAAAGCGAATGTAGTAGCATTATCTTGTCGGGCTACTAGTCCATAATCTGAATCGTTACCGTAATACAACTGCATAAAATTAAGTGGAGTTTCTCCTGTGAGTTTAATTCTTGGATCATCACCGGACCTTATATTTATGCTGTTATCACTAGATGATAAAGAACCAGATCCTATTATCCAACCACCAATTGTACCACCTGCTTCTGCAGTAATAGCACCTTGCATTGTTACATCACCACCTTCGGTTAATTCAAAGTTACTAGATGATATTGCTATTGTTCCATTACCAGATCCTGATATGAATGACCCTCCAGGACCTAAGCTACCTAAAATAAATTGATTAGTTCTTATATCTAATAATGATGTACCTGTACCATCTGTATCTGTTTGGAATCTTAAATAACTAGCACTGTCAGCTATCGCTTCAATACCAACTCCATAATATTGTGTATCTTCTGCAGCATAAGCATCAGATTTAGATAAAGACATTGAGCCTGACCAAATCATAAATCCTGAGCCGGTTGCAGCACTTCCAGTTGCGTGATTAAATCCACCGTAATCTATAGTTCTAATATTAGCCATTATCTAAACCCTTCCATTATTATACCACCGCCTATAGTTATTGAACCAGGTAATTGGTTGCTATCACCACTAATATATGTATTACTCCCAACAAAACTTAATGATTGGGTAGTCATAGATATATTAGCTAATTCCCCATTAGCATTATAAAACTCAAATTTAAAATCTAATATATCATCTGCTTGCTCTGTTTGTATAGGTATTTCTAAAAACGTATGATTGGGTGTAAACCCAAAGTCACTTGCTCCTTCTATTTCAACATTAGATATATACCACTTACCTCTAGTTACTGCAAACACTAAATGTGCTGTTGTGTCTAAAGAAGGTGTAAAAGAAAGTTCTACAGCGCGCTCATCATGTGATTGTAAATCATTATAATTAACAGTTGTTGAACTGTTCGCATCAAAATTAGCTCCTACTACTACATTTCCTGTAGAGGTATATGCTGGCCTGTCTAAATTTACGTTTGATGTTGGAACTGCAGATAAAGCAGCTAGCCCTTGGAATTCTGCAACATTAGTTACCATTCCTGGTGCAACATTATCTGTTTCTAAAGTTACCAATTTTGTTCCTATTGTTCTACCATCCTCTACTGGTAGGTTACCTATATGACTGCCAGAAATATAAATATCCATTCGTGAAGATGATACCTGTGATGCTGTATCAGATTCGCATACTACTTTAAATTTAATTTGATAATCATTATCTTTATATAAATCAATACCTGTTTTACTTACAAACTTTATAAATGGATCAGATGATTGTATACTAGGGTAGTTAGCTGAGCCTGATAAATCAGTACTGCCAGATATTAATACTGATGATATCATTTGTGAATCATCATGCTTACTATAAGGAACATGACCTGGTTGATTAACGGATTCAGATGTCCAAAAATTATTTATTATTTCTTGACTTTTAAAATCGCCCATTGGATCGTATGCTAAATCAGAAGATAAATTTATTAACAAATCTCGTTCTTGAAGTAAAGCTTCACCTTTTGGTAAAAATTCTTGATACCCATGACTTCGTAAGTATGTTTTTATTGAATGTATATTACCTGCTATAGGGTCTATATTTTTTAAAGTAATACTAGCAAAAGATTGTGAGTTTGTTGACCCAGTTGCATAAGTAGCTTCTTGTTGCCACTCAATAGTATAATTTGATTCTGGTCCAAATGTAGATACAGGAAAGGCGGATTGAAATGTTGATATACCGATCGGTCGATCGCTAGTTTGATTAATAGGTGAAACGGCAGCAGTACTCTCTACATTAAGTATATACGGTGATACTCTAATAGTAGTGTTATTTATTACTGTATCTATATATGCAGAATATACAGTGTCTGTACCAGGGGTTATAGTGGTATTAGAAGGTAGATTTACTATTGGATTCGGTACTGTTAATATACCACCAGCCATTGAAGATGAAAAACTTCCACCACTTACTGTGATAGTAGCATCACCATAACCTTGATAATTATATGTAATTGATCCATCACTCGTTGTTGCAATCGATTCACCGGTTAAATAAGTCTGTGTTAAATATTCTCGTTCATACTCTTTAATATTAACACCAGGAACAGTTTGTAATATTATAGGTGTTTTATTAATTTTTTCTGGCTCGATATAAACATCTCGTGACCATTTAACATTATACTTACCAATAAAATTATTTGGGACTTGTCTACCATTAGGCCTTCTTGTAGCAACACCAATTATTTCCACCTTACCAAGTCCTGGGGGAGTGTCAGGGTATATCCAAACACCTATAAGTAATCTACCAGCAGAATCAATATATGTGTTTACGTGATGGTAAACAGGATTACCAGCTACATCTGTTATTTGTATCATAATTTGTGAATTGCCTTGTAGAAGGGTATTATCACCATACATCTTAAAACTATTTTTACCGGAGGTAAATTCTTCAGGAAAGTTTGCTACTCTAAAGTACTGCGAATTGGTAGCTGTATCATTGATAAGCATCTGTTGTGCAAACTCTGGTTTTAGTTTACCGACTCTTCGTTGTAGCATAATTATCTCCGTTTTCTACCTGCTTCACGCACGTATCATATATAAATATAATCTGCTTAATAAATAACGTTACTTAAATTATTTTTTCTGCTTATTTCAATAGTACCATCAACCATATCTCTCATAATATCAATATGTGATATAATCATTATAAAATCAAATTGTAATTTTAAATAATCAAATAACATGGCAATCGAGTTAATATTATTAGTATCTAAATTACCAAAACCTTCGTCAATTGCTAAAAAGGTAGGGCGAGGTAAGCTTGATATATTTATTAATGCTACTCTGATAGCTAATGAACTTACAAACTTTTCCATACCTGAAGTCATTTCTAATGGCCATTGATTGTCATCACCATATTTAATATATGTGAGTATATTTTTTCCATCAACATCAAATAATAACTTAAAGTCAACAATTTGTGATAAAATATTATTTATTTCTTCTTCTATATAAGGTAAAGTATCGGATATTATTTCATACGGTATACCATCACGTTGAATTGCATCTAGATAATATTCATAAGCTTTTAATTTAGTTTCTAGCGTATGTGCTTTTTTAATTTGGTTATTAACACCTTTAATTTCAGATTTTAATACTTTTATATCACTATAACATAATTGACACTTGCTATCAATAGAATTTAATTCATGCTTAAGAGTATTCTCTTTAGCAGATAATTTATCTATTTTACTATTTATTTTCTTATTGTCTTCAATTGCTTTTATATTATCGTGATACTTTTTTATTCTTTTATTTATACTTTTTACCTCGTACTCAATGCCGGTTCGTTTATCTTTAGCTTGATAATAAGCAATCCTACCAACATTACGCTCTTGCTCAATTGTACCTAACAATTTATCTATTTGTTGTATTTTATCATAATCCTCAACTATATTACTAGTATTATTAATAAAATCATTATGTATTTTAAGTTCCTGTAAAACTTCTTTAACTTTTATTTTATCTTGCTCAAGAGCTTTTGTAGTAGTAGCAGCCATTTCAATATATTCACTTTCACGCTTTTTACAAAAATCACAATTAGGATCAAAATTTCTTTTAGTTTCCAATTTATCTAACTTATGCTTTACCTCTAATTTAAGTCTTTCTCTCTGTTGCTCAAGTTTAGATACTTTAATTAACGTTTCATTATATTGTTTATATTGTTTATTAACTAAATCTATATTATATGATGATAATATCTCATTAGCCTTTTTAGCTTTCAATTTATTGGCAGCTGCAACACCTTCATCAGATTCTAATCTTTTATTAATCTGATTAATTTGATTATTTAATCCAATAAGTTCTAATTCTAATATATTAATATCATCTAAAGGCACACGCTTATGTAATGTTTTAGTTTCAGCTAAAATCTGTTTTTGTATAGTTTTAATCTCAGATTCAACAAAATCTTTTTCAGTTTGATATTCAGCGTGTCTGATAGTATCTACATCTAATTTTTCTTCTGCATCAATTAATTGTTGAGAGTAATCAGTACTACCAAAATCTTTTAGTAGAGCTTGAACATCTCTAATTTCATCATTTGCTAGACTATATAATTCTTCAAATACTGTTATGTCTAAAAATTGTGACAATAAATCTTTTTTTTCAAACTGAGATTTATCTATAAAGCCAGTATTATTATTTTGTACAGAAAGAGCAGTAAGTACAAAGTCGTCATACTGACCTAAGTACCCTTGAATGTTTTTATCTGTCTCTCTGCGTTGCTCTCCATTGAGAGACACGTTATTTCCATCTTCATCTACATACCAGAAATCTACATCAACCCTCACCTTACCTTTCATCCAACCTTTAGCAATACGTTTTGCTTTACGCTCAATATAATAATTAGTGCCGTCTATCTCAAAATTTAATTTACAATGAAAATTATTCTTTTTATTATTCATTATATCAGTAGCTAGTTTACCTCTACTACATCTATCAAATATACAAAAACATACAGAATCAAGTATTGCAGATTTACCAGCATGATTTGGTGCAAATACACCAACTACATCTTTAGCTTTATTAAAATTAATAGAGTTATTTTCACCATAACTAAACATATTTGAAAACTCAAACATTTTTAATTTCCATGTGACAGACCGTGAAATATCTTCATTTAAAAGCAAGCTATTTAAAGTTTTGTTAATACTGCGTACTTGACTCATCATGTTATTATCTATATCATGATTTTTCTCTATATAGTCTTTTAATAACTTATTCTGATAATTAATATCTCTAACATCTCTAGTTAATGATCTTGAAGTTGTGGCATGGCCTTTTATTTTATCTTGCTTTATAATAACAACATCATGTGCTCTACACTTCTTTTTAATATCTTTAAGTATAGTTTTTACTTCTGCTTCTGTTGTATTTTTAGTACGTAGCCTTAACCTAGGATATTTAGGAATATCATCTATATTAGGTAAAACACCATCATTTATGTCTATAGTATAGAACCCATAATTATTAGGAATATCAGTATATTTAGGCTTTCTTGTTTTAACATCCCATATAGCATAACCATGATGTTTAAAAGCTTCACCAAAATTTTGCTGAATAAGAGAGCCAGGATAACATATAGTTTTTTCTTTATCAACATATTGACGTTTATGAATATCACCTAATAGTGATAGGTCGTACCCATTAAATAAATCTGCTGTATACTCATCACCTGTTACTTCATATCCTATATCCGTTTTGGACGATTTTACAGGTCCATGAAATAGTGCTATTTTTGTGTCAGCTTTAAATGATTTAGCTTTAATAAATGTTGAAGGGTGATCAAAAATACTAAAAACAGTAAAGTGAACATTCCCAAATTTATATACCCCTGAATCTTTTAAGTAGAATAAATTTTTATGATTTAAATTATTTATAATAGGAGTAAGTGCATCTAGTCTACTTGTGTTATTTAAGTTAGTATCGTGATTACCAGTAATTACAATTGTAGGTCTAATATCTGCTAACTCTTTAAAAAATTCAGAAGTAACATCAATTAGTTCAGGTGAAATATCTGTCTTATTATGTACAACATCACCAGCAATATAAATTAAACTATTTTCAGGTAATTTTCTTGCTGCCTCATATAAGTGTTTAAATACTTCTCGATATTCTTTATGTCGTTGATAATTTCTAATATGTATATCAGCAACATGTAATATTTTTTCTACTTTTTCAAATTTTAAATTTATGTTTTTAACCAAAATTTAACCCCATCTGTTTTAACATTAACCCACTACCTGTTACCGGTTGTGTTATTTGTTTAACTTTTGTTATTTCTCTGTAACCTAATTCTGAAGGATCTTTATCTTGCAATTCTATAAGGTGTACACGAATTCCATTGTTTATAAAATATTGACATATATCTAGAGCTTTAGATCTTGCATCAGAATCTAGAGCTATATAAACAGTATTAACTTGTTTTTCTATTATTTTTTTCTTTAAATTATCTAATATAATTTTACCAAAAAGTGGTATTGCGTTTCTCTTTACAGCTATAGCATCGAACGCTCCCTCTACGATAGTTATTGGTTGATTCCAATTTATAAACAAATCAAATCCAATAATATCTTTTGATACTTTTGGATTCTTATGTTTAAATGAAGCATCTTTATAATAACTCCTACCTGTAAAGAAGTTTAGTTTACCTTTAATATCATAACTAGGTATTATAATCATTTTTTCATACTGACCTGTTTCACAGTAACCTATTCCATAGCGTATAATATCTTCCTTTGTAAGACCTCTGTTTTTTAAATACATTAGTGCATTTCTAAACTCAGGATTAGTTTTATTACCATTTATAATTAATCTAAACTCTGGAGGTAAGCTTACGTGTGTTTCATCAACTTCTTTTATTTTTATATAACTATCTACATACTTATTTAAATCTTTAAATTGTGAAATTGTAGCATTAATTTTTTTAAAAAGTGTGTATAACTTTCTACCTTTAGAGTTACAAACCCAGCAATGCCAATACTGTGTATTTAAATCTACTTCTAACTTGTGTTTATGATGATTACATAAAGGACATTTAAATGATACATTATTACCAGATGTCTTTTTAGATCTACCTATTACTGTTTCTAATAAACTAATTAAACTCATACGTTAATATATGAAAATTATTGCGATTAACCAACTATTTCTTTTATTATTTGTTTAGTGTCAATATCGATTTTTACATTACCAAATCGTCGTGGACCTATACAATCATTATAAAATAATTCATTAGAAGCTACGTGAAATCGGTGATGAAGATTTTCTTCTAGATAATTAACTTGCCCTTTAGTTTTACCTAATATAAGAATAATAAATTTAAAATGCAACTTTCCTAGTTGTTTTATATCTTGGTTTAGCTCTTTTGATGAACCTGTATACTCTTTCCAGTTAGAGTCTTTGCGTACAACTTTACGTCGTGTTTTACCTTTAACCTTTACACGTCTTGTTGAACCAAAATATTTACGACCAATATATTGCTTACCTGTATCGTTATTTGTAATGCTATATACAAATCCAAAATACCCTTCAGGTGCTTCATCGAGCACTTTATTTTTATATAACCAATGACTCATATTATGTATCGAATTGTACGTTGAATACTATATCTAATTCTTCAGGACTTTTTACAGGATAAGCTAATTTTGCTACTGCTAGCAATTCATTACCCTCACTATATAGCCCAATTGTTGTAATATATGGATTAAAAAATGATGCAGATGCAATACCTTTTAAATTCATATTATTTAAGTTATAATTTTTTCTTAACGTAGGATTTAAAGAAACATTAAAATCACCATTTTCAACTACACATCTGTAATTGTGAACTTCGATATCTTGCGTGCCTTTAAAATTGAGTGTGTAGTCTTGTAACAGGGCATCATATGATTCAGATAAATCGGTAATAGTTAACATTGAATGATTATAAAAAACATTACCAATTATATTATTGTCTTTACCGTAATATGTATGCAGTGATAAAGCTTCTGCTGCTGTTAGTGCTTTTTTCATTACTCTAAATTGATCGAAACTTGCTCTACTTGGGTAAATATAATTAGTAGCTCGAGTATGTGCATATTGTTGTTCTTGTGTCTCTTCAAGATCATCAGCTAACTGCTCTCTTGGTATATCAATACGCTCTCGATACTGTGTGCCCCATTTTCTTGCTCCAAGGTGTATGTCAGAATGTATAGTACCAACATTAATACCATCGACAGGATCAGTTTTACTAGCCTGCAAAGCTCCATCTACATACATTTGCATAGTAGAACCAGACTTTTGAATCACTACACTGTGCCAGTTATTATCATTTACTAAAGCAGACGAAGTAATCATTGTTGTGTTTCCAGTTGTACCTCTCTGAAAATATATCTTACCATTTAATGCCGTGTTTTGATTATAAACATTTAATTCCCAAGGAATTTTATGTGACCACATTCTAGATGTAGCTAATACATTATAATCATGTGCTCTTAATGTCCTATAACCAGAACCGTTTGGATTTTCATATGGTCCAGTAAAACTAGATGTTACTGATTGTGATGTAGGTAATAATACTCTTAAGGATACACAAAAATCACTATCATATGCTTGTAATTGATTAGCTAATTGTTGTGTGTTATTTATTCTAACAAAAGATCCAGCAACTGGTTTTGTAAATATAGTTGGTTGCCCGGGTATTGTTTCATAGTAAGGTTTTAATGGTATTAGTGAGCTTGTACCAGTTGTTTTAACAAAAGCAGACCCACTGAATCCCCATGGACCACCTGTAGGGCCTGGGTTATTATAACTAAATGTTACATTAACACCTTTTGCTTCATACGGTCCATCACTAATATCTATTATATCTATATTACCATTTTTAAAAGTTCTATCGTTTGTATAATTACCTTTTTGAAATTTCCACCCATCATTAAAATTAACCTTTACAAAATAATCATTTCTAGATTGTGGTTTAAACCCAGGAGCTGAAGATATACTATTATCTAATAAATTGCCTTGGCCATCATCATAGATTGTGACATTAGCATTACTCATTGTAACAGTATTTTCTTTCATCCTGTCACCTGTTATACCGGAAGGAATGGATATTACATGTACTTCTCTATGTAAATTTCGTTCCTGTTGCTTAAAGTATTCAGGATCACCGGAAATATTATAATTTTCTGGATCTGCATAATATAAATGGTGTATAGAATTAAATACAGTCCTATCATACTTACCATTAGTAATAGGTTCGTTAGCGACATTAGAATCGTTTATATCTCCTAAACTAAAAGAGCCATTTGAAAATCTACCAAAATATTCTTGTATATTATATAGTGAAGCATTTTCATCTGTTACTATCCATGATTTGTGAGCAACAAAGTTTTTACGAGATTTCGTAGCAGACTTAATTGGCTTGTACATATAGTTTGACGCCATATTATCTCTCTGCTAGTAATCTAATTTAACACGTATCGTTGTTTCTCTTTCAAAGTTTTTTAACATCGGTTTACTTAACTTGGCTACAGCTAACAATTCATTATTATCATTATACATACCAACAGTTGTTACAAAAGTTTGTGGATTCTGTATGAATGAGTTATGACGTAATTGTCCTACAGAGCCTGTCTGAAAGGTTGGGTTAGTAGAGTAATTATAATCTTGGTTTCTAGCTCTAACGAAATAGTGTGTAGATGTAACATCTTCCTCAGCACGTAATGCAAAATATTTTCCTCTATTAATTGCGTTATACAATTTTGCTGGCATTGCATCATTTGTATTAGCAGAATTAGCTGCTCCAAGTTCTAAACCTGGTGTGCTTTGTGGTCCAGATGTTTCATCACCTATTAGTTTATCACCTGCAAAAGCAAATATCCCTAGTTGAGGGTAAAACTTACCCCAATAATGATAATTACCTGAACCATCGGAAAATACACCGTCAGTTTCAGATCCACTTACTATATTATATACTAAATGACCGTTTGTTGTATCACCATTAGCTACAGAACTATCGTCGATTAATTTTAATTTAGCATGTGCACCAGAAGATCCACTAGCATAAAATCCAGCGGATGATGATAGGTGCAGTTCCCAATTACCAGCATTTACACCTTGCTTATATCTAGCTCTATTCATACTTAAGAAAAACATCCTATCATGCCCATCTCCTTCAGCATCTGTAAACGTAGTATTAGGATCGGTATTTTCTAGTAGTAAATTTCTATACTGACTGTATACTGCTCTTGTTGGTGATTGCCCAACTGTTGCTCCAGTCTCTCTAACAGAACCAGACCCTCTGCGGTGACCGTAAGCGACACTAAACTGTACCTCTGCTAATGTATCTGCTGCAGGGTTGGTATTATAAAATTCATAATGATATTTACCGGAAGCAGCTGCTACTTGTGTTGAGGAAGTATGGAACGCTGTTAAGCTTCCAGAATTTCTACTAAATGCTGTGGAAGTTACTCCTCTTACTATATTCCCTAGTATTATATCACCGGGATCTAATGTTGTATATGACATATATTATTCTCCTGCTCTCTTAACCTTGTATCAACGATGGATCTTGATTAACTGTTATTGGTATTGTTACCGACCCACCTGTATCAATTCCTGTTATAGTTAATGTGGCTGTTGTTGTTTGTACTAATGAGTAAGCTGTTAAAGTAACAGATTGAGCACTTACAGTTGTTGCTATCTGATACCCTGTTGGACCTCTACCACCTTCAGCTGAACTTTGATTAGCATTTTCATTACCCACCATTGTTGCAATATCTGAATTAGATAAAGTAAATGAATATCCCGATGCATTTGCTCCTGTGACATTAGCCGTATCAGGAATTATTGTTGTAGATTGACCTGGCGTTGTTAAAGTAACAGCTGTTTGTACGACTGAAACAACAGGCAGTATTTGTGTATTCTTAGGTAATGTTACCAACCTATGCTTTAATGTTTGTGTATCATTTGTAAAAGCTTCAAGTATAGGTAAGCCTTCAATAGCTTGACCATAATAAGCAGTACCTAAATTATGTGAGGTATCATACATACCATAATCTATTTCATCATCACCTAAACCAAACTTCGTAATGTTTAGTTGACCGGCAGCTAATCTCTCTCTACCTAACTTTGTAAGTACAGCATCTACTGTTACAGATGCATTATCTAAATATCCCATTTTAACTCTCCTATTCTATATAATATAAATATAAGCGTAATTAATATTACCCTTATCTTACTATAATTGTTTGTGCTGGACTTGCTGGACCAGCTGTATTATTAGGTCCTGACCCTATAGGACTTACTGCATTACCAAATGAATCAATTGCATCAGGTCTATTTAATCCTGGAGCAGGGTCAACTACTATTATATTTGGATTAACTAATTGGAACTCAGCTACAGGACCACCATCTATTGTGTTCTGACTTGGTGCATTAAAATCGGGTGATGTCATTTTACAACCATCTATTACTAGCCTTCGCTGTGCATGGCTAGAAAAATATTGCTGATTTACATCTATTGATTTTGGATAAATATTACTAATAACTTTTGCAGCTGATCCTGTTACAGATTGACTAACAGGAGCTGTAAAAGCACCTGGCCTAAAGAAGATATTAAATGTTGGTACATATTTATAATCATCACCACCAGATAATAATTTGGAACTTGAAACATATACTTGTGCTGCAGATAGTGTAGCTTCAGCAAAAGATACACCTTCATATTCACTCCCTTCAAGGAATCTATCCATATATGTTATACTACTAGTAGCATTTTGCTGTGACGATCTAACACCAATATTAATTGGTGCATTAAAGTTAGTATAATAACTTCCGTCAAATTGTTGACTTGATTGAGCATCACCATTAAATGAAGATGTATAGTTACTTATACTAGCAGTAAAAAATTGTATCTCTTGAGACATCGATGTATGGCCAGCTAATTTTACTCGCTCTAATAAATTAGGTCTTATTTCAATACCAACAACAGCATCTGCTCTAGCTGGTACCATTGCTTCCATTTGTTTGAATAATCCTTTATTCATAGTGTTTAATAATTTAATAAATTCCCACACATTATATGATCTACTAAATTTTTTAAAGTAAAGATTTTTAGTGTTTCTCAACGAAGTGTATTCACTGTTAAATTTATCTCTTGGATCACCTATATAATCATCTAAACTAAACCCACCGAACTGCATTGATATATCTGTATCAATTTGATCTGCTGGTGATAAAGTTATACTAATTTCATCACTATCTAAAGGATTTGAATCAAATGATGATTCTTCAAAAGATGCTTCTCTTGCAAGTTGATTGTTACGTAGTTTATTATCTTCTATACGTATTTTATTTGATGTGGGTCTCGGGCCTGCTGTATTTGGAACCTCAACATAATAAGTTTCTGTTTTAGGTGAAAATGGTATTTTGTTCCACCCAATAAACTTTGGATGATACGAAGAATTAAGATTTAAAACATAATTATCTGCACTATTATTCGTATTAGGTATTGAACCTGATATATTCATACTACCAAATGTATATGTAATTCCCGGTATTACTACATTATATTGTAATAAATCTGTTCCAAGAGGTATTCTGATAAATAAATCATTATAAGCGCTTTCTATTGTATTTCCAACAATAGAAGTAGGTGCTAATGCATGTTGATAGAATGTATCATCTGATAGATATTCAGCCCAACCTCTTATTTCTTGCATAGATCCTGAGTATGGTTTTAAGCTCGAAAAATCAGAACCAGCTTGACCTGACGAGCCGGAACCACCCCATCTAAATTTTTGTGTATTTCTCCACATACCACTATTAGTAGATGTTACTGTTGCTGTTGCTGCAGAGCCTGAATGTGTTATTCTTCCATTTGAATGTTCAGCTGCTTTAGCATATCTAATCTCAAAATTTCCACCTATCGGTATTTCACTAAATCCAAACGATATATTCCACCAATCATTATCATAAAATGGTGCGTAATCAGTTGAACAAGACATAGCTGGGTTAGCTGCAGAACCTGATAAATATGCAGATACTCTACCGTATGTTGCATAAGCTGAAGCTGAACCTGCAGCTATAGCAGATGGTGAATCCCATCCAGCATATGAAGATGAATGTTCAAGGTATACTAACCACCTTTCACCTCCTGGTGCTTCTTCATCTGAACTTACAAGGTGCATACTTTCTGTTACCGCGGTATCGATTCTAAATTCATACATACTCAGGAAACGATTAGCTGCACCTGGTGTACTTAATGTGGTTGTTGGACCATCATAATCGATAGCATTATGTGCAGTTTGTACGTGAGCTGAACCTGAAAAGTCTACTGCATAATTAAATTTAGTTAACGCTCTCATGTTAGCAGAACTATTAGGTGTGGGTCCACCATATTCTTGTATTCGTAATATAGTATCAGGTATACCGTATGTAGCTATAAGAGCGCGTAACCCTCTCGATGTACCTTTTGTTTTTAGTAAGAATGGTAAATTATTAACAATACGTTTCCATGTTTGATATTCTATATCTTTATGTGATTTTGATTCTTTTTTAACATACGTTAATGTTTCACTTGAACCACTTGCTTGATAAACACCTTCTGAATCTGTACCTAAAAGCGTACTCCATAGTTCTGAGGTGTCAAATCCACTCTGTAAAGTCCAACCAAATGATTTAGCTAAATCGTAAATTAATTCTTTAGAAATACCTACATCTATATCTTCATTTCTTTCATGTGTATTTTCTAGTGCTTGTATATCATAAAATAGTGTATCGAAGTGTTGACCAACCATATCGAAAAATAGTTGATATTGATCGTTTTCAGTATCTGCTTTTATGTGTGTAGGTATTACGTTACGTAGTATAGATGTATTCTCCTGATCATATAAAGATGCACTAGTAATCTGTGTATTAAACCATGATATGGCTTCAGAAGAGGTAACAGAAAATAGGTTATATTCACCACCCACCTTTTCTGATGTTGATTTTGGCCATGTAGCAGGTTGATATATAATATTATCTATTACTTCATATGAATGAGATGTATAATACAGGTATTTTTCATATTGATCAAAACTAACTTTAATATTTTCAGCTTTACTATCATAGTGTTGTTTATTTTGTACAAATACAGATGATGACGCTGCAGCTGCTTCAGATAATCCTACTAAATTAGTACTTACAGCATTTGATTTAGAAACAAAATTTTCAATTTGTGTTATTTTATATTTAAAGTTACGAACACGTTCTTCAGCAGAACTAAAGTGACAAAAATTGCTATATGATCTAAAATCATAATTTTGCTCTATAGCATCAGATCCACTAATTACAGTATTAATAATTCTATTTCGTACTCTTGAATTTGTACCTACTAAATCGTTAAACGATTTTAATATAGTATCATGACCAGAGCGTTCGTTAACATCAACTTTTAAATTTGGTCCCCTTAATTCACCATACTCAACTATTACCTCATCTTGTATATCTATATCAAGCGGCACTTGATATGCTTGAAATACTTCTTGCAATATTTGAAGCTTTGCACCTACTTGAACAATATTTGGTATTTCCTGCGGCGTTCTAAATATTATTGTGTCAGTATATACTGTTTCATTAAGATTATTTTTACTCTCAACTACATGACTAATCCAATTCATAGTAGCAAATAAATTTCGCTCATCAGGTCTACTTGTATTGGTAAAGCTTAATATACAAGGCCATAATCTTGTAGTTGAAACAGGTCTTGTATAAGTACCAACTTGCTCATGCTGTACATTGCGAACTTGTAATCCAGTATAATCTTCAGGATAACCTCTAGCTTCTCTATGTGCAAAATATTCTGCTTCTGAGGTAAATATATGATCATTATTAAAATTATAATCACTTTGTTCATATGTTTCAGAATAATAAACAGTTTGACCAGATGGATCGTGTAAGTTAGGGCTAGCATACTTCCAATAACGTTCATTTGGCATTACACCAGGTTTATTATTCAGCTGGAATTGTTCAAATGAAATGTCAGTACCAGGACTAGCTTTAACACGTATTTCTTGACGTGATGGTGATATCTCTGTTACAATTACCGAACTCAGGTTAATGTTTTCTACAGACATATTTTCTATAGATGTAAAATCAACAATAGTTGAAGCTTCACCATCACCTTCGCCATTAAAACTTTCGAGTTCTAGTGTATAAATACCGTGCCTGTAACCAGCTATATCAAGTATATATGTACCAGTTGTTCTACCAAAAAATGTAGTTATAACACCTAGTGCATCTATACGTAATTTACCATTATCAAACGTTACAAATTCTGTATTGTTAACTGTAATTTCAGTTGATGCTAAAACTATTCCACCATCTGCTGGTAGTAGTTGTATGAAAATACGATCACAAGGATGGTTTGTATTTATTAGTATAGGTGCGTTATATTCTGTAACACTGGTATCCCGTGGGATTCTAGGTACTTCAAATTCTGGTTGGTTATATATATCTAAAATCATAATTATCTTTAAACCCTTTCATCTGAATAAGGTATTTGTATTACACCTATATCTATTCCTTGTAAAGGTACATCCAAGTTAAAAAACTCACCAGAATAAAATTTACTAAATTTATATGTTCTTCTATATTTTTTACCCATGTTTAGAAAACCTTTACGGTAAGTAAACGAATACTTAACATCAATCGTAAACGGTCCAGGTTTTTTAACAAATGCTATCATTTGATTCCACTCATCATCATCTTCTGTTGTATATAATAATGCAGAGGATCTGCCTTCTGTCCAATCTGTAACACCTCTTTCACCTAGTGGTCTACTATCATCTAACACTGTTCCATCATCTCTAAATATATCTGCAAACTTTCCGGCATTAGCAAGTATTGCACCACTTGTTAGTGCAAATAATCCGTAACCTAGTCCACCTGTTAACCCTGTAAATATTAACCCGATAGCTAATCCAGCTAATGAGCCACCTACAGCAGCAACAGGTGCTAAAATATCATTTATAAATTCACCAAATCCTGAGCGTTTTCCATCTAGCTTGATTGGTTCATCATTAAAAACTGTTATACCATCAACCTCTACTTTACATTTACGATTTTTAAATTTACGTACAGGTGATTCACCTTCACCTAATTCTCTCCACTTAAATCTTCCAAACATTTCTCTAGGACCGTATCTTAAATCAGGTTCAAATGTTACAGATTTAGCTTCTGGTGCTATTACAAATCTACCTTCAAAGTTTGCTGTAAAATTATCTACTTCGTTAACACCAGCTAGAGCAGATGAAGAATCAGAATCAACACATGCATATTTTATTTCTTCAGCAATTATACCCGCCTTATTCGCTATTTCACAACGTATGATACGTGGAATCATTACTGTTTGTCCACCTATAATTTCAACCGTTTCAGATAAAGCACCTAATTCTAAATACCAACCTTTATGTACTTCTTTACCATCTAGTTTCCAAGTTATATCAGAGCTGTTAACCATTACAGGATTATTATTTTCATCATAGTGACTAACTGTGTTTGTAGTATAAAATATAGGTGGGTCACCAGTGAAAAATAGATATGTGGGGTCTAAAGTAAAATCACGTGGCCATTTGTGTCGTGTTGCCCATTGTTCTGTACTCCATTCAGTAGTACTTTCTATACTAGGATCTTTATCACTATCAGTAACGCCACCAAAGTCTAAAACTCGTGACCAATTAGCAACATATAATTTACCACTCACAGGTGGATTCATTGGCATTACAGAAGGTACAGGTAGTAATTCAAAAATTGTATCATCCTGTAATTCTTTAATATCTCCTCTATCATATGTTTTATTTTTTATATAGTGCTCGACTATATTAAGTTTATTTTGATCTACTATATAATTACCATTAGATAAATCAATACCGAAACCTAAAACAAATGGCATTGGAGTTTGTGTCCCTAGAGCCAATTGATCTCTTTCTTGATCTGCAATCCCAGCAAGCCCCCCAGGTAACCCGGTATTATTAGAAGCTGGTGGACCACCCGCAGTTACTTCTCTATTGTTTTGAGATTGTCCTGCAAAATTACTTGAACCGTATAAGTTTCCAGCCATCTATTATCTCACTACTTTAAAATATTTTTCACAGTTATATAATCGAGTTGCTATTACGTTAGTGCCACTATAATAATTTACTTTAAATTGAACTTCATAATATCTTTCAGGAAATAGACAGGTTGTGTCTAGATCAAAATAATTTAAAGTGTTATCAGTTCTTCCGATGTATGTATATGTTGCATCATGATTAATAATTTTTTCACCAGTAGCATTGTCTATAATAGCAAAAGAAGATGATTGAGGTAAATAAGCTCTACTATATTGACCTACTCCATTTGCTTGGGTTCTAACACTAAACTGTTTAACAGTATCGACAAATATTCGTTCTGCTGTACCTCTTACATATTCAGGTCGTATTCTCGGTTGTATCTTTATATCATCATTTATAGTTACTTCTGAACCTGTTATTGTTGTGAACGCATGAGATGAATCATCATAGCGAACTTCTAATCTAGGAGGATATATAGTGTTGGTATGTTTAGAATAAAAACTTAACTTACCAAATTCATTTATATTTGTTTCTTCAGAACCACTCCTCTTAACTATTATACCGTAGTTAGCTAATGTGCCATCATGCCAATTTTCAACTAAACCTGTAATATCTAATTCTATATCACTTGTTACATTAGAAAAAGATTGAACATGAGAGACTACAGCAGTCGTTCCAAAAAAACCACCTTGTGCACTCCATGTTTCATTAGCAGCAAGCCCGGTTCTATAAGCCCAGCTACAACCATCGGTAGTTTGTGGTAAGTTTTCTAACCTTCCTGTACCAGCAGTCCAGCTTTGACGCAACGGGTGTACAACTAATTTATATTCTGCAGCTACATCTTCTTCTTTTGAAATAAACGCTTTCAAGAAATATTTTAAACTACCTGAATCACTTCCTGTATGTATACCTTGTGCAGATAAAGATGCGGATATTGCTGCAGTATCGAACTGTATTACAGGTCTTGATAACATTAGATCACCACCAGAGCCGGATACTATTTTTATAATATCCATTATCTCATCCTGACCTGTATTAAGACTTGCTGTAGCTTGATACAGTGTTGCGGTTTTAGTTGGAAATATTGTCTTTATCATAATTATCCCTAATAGCTTACTACCTTACCTTTAATATCTGTATCTGGATTTTTAATTTCAAAACAAGAAGGATCTAATGACGGATATATTACATCTTTAAATGTTGCTTCTTGTAAGTTGTATCTATGATCACTATAACCATCAAGTGAACCAAATTTATTATCTACTACTACATTTACTACTGATTGTACACCTTTGTTGTCTGCAAGGCATAAATAAATATCTTTAAATTTTATCGCAGAAGAAAAAGATAGATTGTTAGTGTTATATTTAGTTTTTAACGAATTAATACATTTTAATAATACCTCGTTAGAATTATATCCTGGTGTTACTGTTATTTCAAATTCAATACCTAAATTAACTATATACCCATCTTTAATATTAATTGCATCTGTCATTAATCTATATTGTGATAAATATGTTCTTAAATTTTCTTTTGCAGCTGTTGGTAATGTAGCTAGCTTTCCCTGTGCATTGTAACTTAAGACATATAAATTGACAGCAAGTGGATTATTTACAGATATTTCATCTGGATGCATTTGTTCATCAGATGCTACATAAGCTTTAGCTATAGATCCAAACTTTGATGGTATACTTAATGTTCGTATAATATAATCTTCTCTAGTTACCATTCTATTCTGCGCATAGTTATTACCTAAAGCATTTTGTCTAACCGACTCTAAACTTTCTACAGTTGCTCCACCAACAGCTGATTCTGGATTTTCTACATACATTGAATCTATTACTGTTTGTCTAGTACCTGAAATTAAATTACCAAGAGGATTGAAAGTAATATTTTTTGAATCAATTGTTGATAAACTATCAGCTGATACATTTGCTTTTAATCCGTATCCGTGAATATAAGTTATAGTTAGAGTAGTATTGGATGGTGCGATACCATATGTATCAGTATATAAAAAGTTAGCAGGGTCAAAAGAGCTATCGAGTGTTGTTACATCATTAGATAAATTACTACCTATATTGTTTGGATTAGGGATAATTTCTTCATCACTAGTAGTTGAGCTTATACCGCTACCGAATTGTAATTCCATCCTATCTTTTGGAGATACCTTTGTTACAAATCTTCTATCTACCTTTTTTAATTTTAATATATAAGGTACACTATTGGTGTCACTACTCATATATGGATCATTTGATACACTATTTACACTTTCATCGAATACCGTTTCTTGAGCTAAATATTGTACTTCTGTCCAGTCCATCCCATCAGAATCTACAACCGATTCAATTGATTGCACTTTATTATCATTAATTGTTAACTTTAAATATTCTTGTGCAGCACCTACATTTATTGTTTGCTGTCTTGCTTCACCACTCTGTGCTGAAACAGTTTTTTTGAATAAATAGTATTCAGGTAATCCAGTTGAACCATTTGTTTGATATTCTGTTATTTCTACAGGATCGCTTGAACTTGATACAGCAAAATCTACCGGTGCAATTGTTCTAAATTTTATACCATCAGTTGAACTCACTACCATGCCCTGTTCTACTACAGGTGCATACATTAAGTCAGGTTTTACATCTGCACCTGTACCTGTACTTGGTACAAGCATGTAAATGTTAAGTTTCGTTGTAGCTGGTGTTGTAAGTCTAGGTTTATACCCAAAAGCTTGGGCAAGTGCATACACATTTTTCTTTTCTTGTGCTTCGTGCAGCATTGTTTCTTTCATAGCATAATCTGTGTAGTATGAAAGTACATCACCTACATAAGCAGCCATTTCAATAAACATTGTAGATGGTGATGCAGCTGAAAAATCTTTTACTGTTTGTGGAAAATAATTTTTTGCATGTTCAATAAGGTTTTGTTTTAAACTTACAAAATCTCTTGAAGTATACCTTACATCTTTTTTACCATTACTATTATATGTTGCCATTTTACACCCTTACAGTTAAATTAAGTACGTTTTCTGCATCCCAACCATCAACAGAATAATTTATAATTATAGTCACTCTCTGCCCATCAATATCACTCTCAACTATAACATTATCTATATTTACAGCTGGCATCCATTCTTGCACAGCACTCCTGATAGCTAAGGTAGCTGCTTCCTTCATTTGCTCTTCTTCTAGTGGTTCAAATAATAAATAATATAAATCACTACCAAATGTAGGTTGCATTGGTCGCTCACCCTTCATTGTTAATATTAGATTACGTAAATTATCGTGTACCTGAGCTGTTGTAAGATAATTTTGCTTTTGTGTACCAACAGTTAATGGAAAACTAATACCAATAGGTGTGTTTTCATCTGTATCTAAAGGATATATTTTTGGTACTAATCTCGCCATAATCTACTTTTTGAATCTCTGTACTAGTTTACTATAATCACGCGTGAGTGCTTTTGTAACAGATGGATCGATTTTCGATGCATCTACAACTTGACCACTATGCCCTTGAAAAGCTGTAGGTGCTTGTTGTTGACCAAATCCATCTTGCATTGCTGCAAACCCTGCTCTAGCATCAGCACTATTAAATGTTTTCATTGTTGGATAATTTTCTGTTTCAGTTTGTGTTAAAGCCTCTGTTAACGTTAATTTTTCTTGTTTTGATTTTGTTTGTTCAGCAAGTACACTACGTACTTCTTTCTGAACTTCTTCACGTACAATTTTCTTAATAACTCTCGCTAAATCTTTTACTTTCATGATTCTCTCCATAGATATAGTATATATTATAAATATACAACAAATACTATTTCTGCTTTAATTGCATTATTTTTTGTTCTATATTATTAACATTCTGTTCTATCGCTATACTTTTTGAATAATAATTATTCCAATCTGGTACTTTTGTTGATAGTGCTGTTGTACCAATACCAGGTACTATAAATGTTTGTGATATAGAAGTAAGTGATAGACTTTTTACCGTTGCTGCAATACTCTTAACTTCTGTAACTAACTCACTAAAGCTATCTAAAACCTTATCAACATCATGAGCCCATGATTTTGTAAGAAGCTGAATAGATTTATTACTATTTAGTATAATATCATCGTTTCTTGAAGCTAAACATAATCTATCACTATGCAATATTATTTGTGCTTTAGAATACTTTACCCTACTACTTTCTAATTCAGAAGGAAAGGGTGCTTTAAATGGTACTTGTATATGCTGATTGCTTGTTAGATATATTGACGCTTCATCAACCTCTATATCTTCTGTATGCATGTATCCATTACGGATAAGTATTATTGGAGTTGCAACATTTTCACTACTATGTTGAAATCCGTTTGGTATTTTTTCATTTGTACCAGCAAATCGGATTGTTGAACCATACCTTCCCTGTATTGTGTAATCACCTTCATATACATCAAGTGAGCGTACCGTGTTAGGTCTTGGTTTAAATATATTACCTGTATGAATTGTGCTTGTACCTTTTTCGAAAGTACGTGCTTGTGAGTTAAGCATATAATTAATTTCACCTCTATATACAGATGGGGGTACAATGCCTGTATAGTAGAATTGATCATCGACAGGATCTTTAATTAAATGAACTCTTTCATTAGGAACGGGTGTCATAAAGTTATAAGGATTAAATGGTAAAGCCGTTGACGCAACTTTAGTACCATCCTCTGTTTTTACCATTATTGCTATTTCACCTAAACTAGTTTTTTCTTTATCATAAATAACAGACATAACATCACCCATTGTTGAATCAGAGCGTTGATCTGTGGTTCTTTCTCTGTAAGGTGTACTTAACTGTACACTTCTATGTTTGTTTAATGGTGATGAAAATCTGCTCACTGTCTAACCCCTACACGCCCTACTTCAGCTATTAATTGCTCTTTCTCTGCTTCTGTTAACATTAAATTATCACCATCACCGCCAGATCTATTTTGTGCTTTTTGCACTATTGCTGCCATTTTAATAAGTGCTTCATCATTTTTCACAGCTATTTCCATATAATCTTTAATAAGTGGTACTATAATTACTGCATCACCAATATTCTTAATCATTGGTTTAAGTTCAGTAATAAGTATTTGTATTTGAGTTTCCTTTCTAGTTGAATTTGTATATATATCCTTTATCAAACTCTCAAAAGTTTTACCTTCAAATATTTCATTTGCTTCTTCCATATGTTACTCCGTATTAATAAATATATTAAAAAACAAAAAGCGCCTGGATTAGCAGGCGCTTTCTTAAATATATATATTTTTTCAAAAACTACTTTTTCACGAAAAATGAAGTAATAATTACTAACACAACTAAACCTACAAACCCACCTTCACCAAGTGAAGCTACAATTGCAGATAAGTTAGTAATTACGTCCATTCCAAATACAGTTGTGCCAGTTAGCACTTGCCACAGGATTGTTATTGGCAATACTGCCATCATAATAGTCATAAGACCACCAAAAAATCCTGTTACGTATTTCATTACTGAATCCATAATATTCTCCTTAAATTAATTCTATTTTGTGGCACAATTGCCGTGAGAGTACTCTCTTCTCATTTATAACCTTTACCTTTATTTATATAACCATTTTATCTATAATACATATCAGGCGGGCTATCTTTCCTTATATAATAGATACATTCTTTTATATTCTTTCTTTAGTATATTTACAACACGTGTTATATATTGCGTTTTTACATTAACCATTTCACGAACCATAATATAAAGTGCTTTTTTGTTATACGTTTCAATATTTTCACACCTTTTAAATATTTCTAAAACTGCATAAGCAATAGGTATATCCCTCTTATACCGTATAATCGTGTCAATATTTTTTTCACAATGTTCAACAAAAATATGGAAAAAATCTTGAATCTCACTTGTGTATTCATTCTTTATTATTTCATTAGTTACATTACGTTGTGTATCAATTGCAAGTACAGGAGCTTTAGCTTTCTTTCTATTATAGTGTTTATAATTATTTTGTATCAAGTAATTTTTAGCAACTATAGAGAAGTAAGAAAATGCTTTACCCTTTTCTTTAGAATATTTCGGTAATTTTTCTAATATAAAAGCTATAACTTCATGCTGTACATCTTTAGTTACTGCATCAAAGTGGTAAAACTTATACCTGTGAATTAAACTCTCGGTCATTTTTTGTAACGGCTTATGTATATAATCATTATAAACTTTGTTTCTCAAATGTTGACTCTCTTCAGCAGTATACGCTATAATAGCATCCTCTGTATCTTGAGTGAAGTATAATTTATTTTTTCTAGGTCTACCTCTTTTAGGTTTAGCAGCTTGTGATAACTCTAGTGCTTCTTTAATTCTGTTCTTCTCTATATTCTCATAAAATAAATTAACTGGACTATTCATTATCTTGTTTCTCTTTATTATTATATTTAGTATCAAAACTTAATATAATGTCTCTAATACCTGTAAATACTGTACCAACCTCATCATCACTCTCAAACATACCTTTGCTATCTATTTCAGATATTTTGTTTTGAACAGCTTTCAAATTATTAATAAACTCTTCTACATCTACAGATACACTTGTAAGTTCATCATCAACCTTTTCTATCTTGCGAAGTAAATTGCCTATTGTAAAGAAACATATTAAAACAACAATACTTAATATAACTATTGTCGTAATCATTTAGTGTCTCCAAATAAATCTTTAAATAAATCTTTAGCAGAATCATTAGCACCACTTACTGTTTTATTATTATAAGCTTTACGAGCTACCTTTTTAGTTTCTTTAATAGCTGTTGAGTTGCTTCCTTTCCACGTTTCATACTCTATTTGACTAGCCATATGATCAGCGTGATGAAGTATAATAGGTAAATTAATTCTCATTCTAGATTCTGGTCTAAATGCTACAAAATATGGCTTATTAGAGTCGTCGTATAAACCATCATGCAGTTTAATACCCATCATTTCATTCTGATTAAATGTTATGCCAAACTCGTTAAGTAATAATAAAGATCTATCAGGTACAGACATAAAAGGTATATCAGGATTTATTTCATAAATCTTACCTTGATTTTTTCTATGCCATTCCGATGGATTAGGTTTATACATTTCAAACTCTTGAGTACCTACTTTACCTAAATCGTGATTAAGTGCAGCAAACATTAGCTCTTCATACGTATATCCTGAACAATCAGATCCCATATCTTTCCATGAATGATATACTTTATGTGCACAATCCATTACTCTAATAATATGATCAACATAACCGCCAGCAAAGCAATTATGGTAATGCTCAAAGCTTGACGCAGGCATTAACATCATTCTATCTTGAAAGAATTCATACATTTCTATAAGTTTCTTTCTACGTGGGTCTGAGAAGTTGCCGTTAATTTTACTTATTAGCGTTTCCCAATTTTCTACTATTTTATTTTCATCTAGATGCATATGCTTCCTCTAATTTTAATTCTACTTTATTCCAATACACTTGTGTTGCTCGCTTTTTATAACCACGCGGACCACCATTCCAACATCTTGCCATTTCTTCCGCTGTAGTTAAATTATAATAATTACAATATATGTTAAACATTTCAATAGATAACTCTCTATCCCATCTATCATTATATGAATAGCGTGTACTAGATTTTTTTCTTTTTAGTATACGATTAACATCATCAACCATTGTTTGTCTAATTTGTAAACATCCTACAGCATCTTCAGGCTCACAGTAAGCGTTATCATTATCACCACTCTCTACAAAAATTATAGCATCAATAACTTCTTTAATCTCTCGTTTAATTTCGTTATACTGATGTTTAATATCATATGTTTCTAATCTATACTCAAGTGTATCAATAGTAATTTGTAAACTATCTATCGTATACTTCTGTACTTGATTGCGCTGTTCTAACATCTCATATCTTCTCTCATAATCAACTGCCATAATCGTAAAATATATTGATGCTAAAAATATGATAGCAATCATTAAGAACATTTGTGTACTATCTTTCATATTTAATCGTTTAAAATTTCTTTACCTAGCGCAGGTTCTATATTATAATAAGTATTTAATGTATCTAACTTATCTCTACCATTCGTTAAATTATCTAACGCTTTAGATGCTTCTTCTAAAAAATGTTTTGACGTATGCTCACCAATTGCTGTTGCTTTTTCAAAACACATATCTAATGTAAGTAACGCCTCATTTATTTCAGACTCACATTCGCTCTTTAATGCTTTATATAATCGTTCTTTATGACTCATAAATACTCTCCTATTATTTAATTTATATAAATATAAGAAAAAAATATTGTATTTCCAACTACTACTTAATAATTTTTTGTAATTTTTTAATTTTAGAATTAATTAACCTAACATCTTTTTTATATTTTGCTTTTTTGAGATCTTTTTTTAGCTTATGTATTTCAGCAAATGCATCTGATTTAATACGCTGCTTCTGACTCTTTGTAAGTTTAGGTTTTGAATCTTTTGGTTTTATAACTGTTGGTTTAAGAGTACCTTTCAGGTCAGGCTGCTCTTTACCTTTATGGTAAACATTTCCATCTTTATCTACAAATTCCTTCATAAACGCCCACCCTCTTGGTCGACCAGTTGGTACGTAACCATATGATGGTTTAAATGGAAAGTCTTTTTCGAAGTTCTCTGAAACACATATATAGCAAGTAACGGCTTGTACATCGCTTCCTACTTTGGTGGATGTACCACACACTTTACATTCCATGTGTAATTCACCATCTATAACTTCTGTTTTATATTCAATTTTTGCTTTCATATATTAATATATATTAGTTTAAAAAAGATACAGTTATGTTTTTTCAATTTATTTTATTATAACCATTTATCAATTATTAATTTTGTTCATATTAAATACATAACTATGTATTGTAATACCATTATGTTTTTTTATTCTATGATCATAAGTACAAGAATTAGAAATCATAATTCGCTCTTTAAATTTGTCTAAAGCATCTAAATTAGATGAACTAACAGCTATATAACCATCTAAAATTTCAACTTTAGTAACCGGTTCTTTTATATACATATCATCTGAATGGAGCTTTTTGCCATCTGCAGCCCTATAAATATATTTATCTATATTGTTATCTGTTATATTTGATAACCAGTAGTAAAATTTCTCTGGTGTTTTATATAGTTTTTTATCCTTACTGTGTAACATATTCCATAACATATTTGGATTTGTTGCAGCAAAATCTTCCATATGTTTTTCAAATATCTGTAGATCTTCTTTAGTAAGTGTTTGTAAGAATTGTATGATCGATTCCATACGTTCCATACCTTCATGTTCCATACCACCGCTACGTATTGCTCTAGATACACTCTCTAACATAAGTTTATTCATCTCATAACTATACCCTTCATGAAACTGTTCAACCTCTTCTTCAGAGTACTGGAACAGTGTATCTGGTAGTGACTTATCAAATAAGTCATCTATATCTAATGAGCCATATGTTAGTTGTTCAATCATTTTTTTTCTTTATACTTAACCTCTATCCTCCGGGATTTCTACGACATGATCCCTGTTTGTCGTTTGGTATGAGTGCCTATCTAGGCAGCCATCGCCATTTCAACTTGTTCGCCAGTTAAACGCGGTTGACCTTCCTTATACCCTTACTACCTGTCAATACCATTCATCCCCATATTGTAAGTTGTCACTTGGTGGAGATGCCGGGAATCGAACCCGGGTCCAGATTAGCAGCTAATACAAGTACTAGCGGTCAAATATAAATATCTAGTTATCTTTCAAAATCTTCTGGATATTTAGATGTTTTTTATA
>Ga0181420_1000113_pt1 | contig 29434 bp, 30 predicted proteins | sample 43SPOviralmetaG_FD_130145 | JGI IMG/M metagenome (GOLD analysis project Ga0181420, IMG submission 130145) | Marine viral communities from the oligotrophic San Pedro Time Series (SPOT) site, San Pedro Channel, CA, USA - 43 SPOT_SRF_2013-05-22 | ecosystem: Environmental > Aquatic > Marine > Strait... | reverse complement strand
GAGGTTATCAAGAATAAAGATACAAAGGAGTATCTTAAGAGGTTAGACGCGAAAGGTAGAACTGGGTTTGGTTCTAGTTTATATAGAGCTAGTAGAAATATTCCTGAAACTAAAGCATCCGAACTATCAAAAACTCCTAAACGACCTATGAGACGTTTACCAGAGTTTACGAGAGCTAACTTTGAAAAGGTATTAGAAGAAGCTATGCTATGGTTAGATAATAAATCATATGCATTAGAGAAGGTTGATGAAGCATATAAGAATGAGATTATATCTGGTATCCAGCGTAGACAGATAATAGATATAATAGAAACGTTTAAGCCTACCATTAAGGTGGCAAAAAAAGAAATAGAACACGAACCAGTAGATGATGAGATACTACATGCGTTCAGAAATTGGAAAATATAATATGGGAGTTAATAAAAGATTTATAGGTAGAGATAATGTATTAGGTGTTTATGATATATCAGGAATGGAAGGTTTAAAGAAGTATTTCTTTCAGCCTGATATATTATTATTTACAGATACATTTGCAGCTAATATGTATAGCTTATTGTATGATAAAAAAGATAGAGTAGCTGAAAGAAAGATTAAAAAGGAGTTGATTATTAGTAATTAATTTCTTATATTATAGTAAAATAACGCTGATGTATATAAACGGACGAAAAATAACACTTGAAGAATTAGAAGAATTAACAGATAATTTAATATCTAATTTAATTATAGATTTGTATGATAACATTATAACAGATGGAGTTGATTTATCAATACCAGGAACACCATACAAGCAACGTCAAATACTCAGGAAGATGGAAAAACATTTCGTACATATGGAGCAATATGAAAAGTGTGCTGTAATACGAGACTTAATAAAAACAAAGTTTAATTTAAATAGTAATAAAAATGAAAAAAAGTAGATTTAGTAAAAATAGACAACAGTGGAAAAAGGAAAATAAAACAATTCACAATCAGAATAAAGTATTCAATCCGAAACAATATGGTGATGTATGGGGATCGATTAACTTTAATCATGAATGGGGCCGTACACCTCAAGGTGATGCTAAAGGTCCTGTTATAGGTAAATTAGTAATCGGTAATCAATCTCATGAATTAACATTTACAGAAACAAATAAGATAATTGAGACGTTAAGGGATGCACAGCATAGATATAATGTAGGAACTAGATTAGGTAGAACAAATCAAGATGCAGGTGTAAAGTTTTTATAATATGGATGAAAAGTATAAAAAATTAGTATCAAAAAAACTTAAGCAGATTGCTGATGTATATCTAGACAAAGATGATCAGACTCAGACGTACAGAGCATGGTCTGTAGATCGAGATCTTACAGGTCTTAAATCAGCTGTAGATAACTTCTGGGCTGAAATGCCTGAAGGTATAGATAAACTATCTAATAAGATTAATAATAAAGGTGTTAAGGATAAGATAAAACAATTAATTACTTTAATTAAATCTAACATTAAGATATGTAAAAGCTTAAATAATTTTGATACTAAAGATTATACTGAAGATCTTAATTTCGTTGTAAGTATGGATAATATCGTTAGCACACGAACAATTACTAAAGACGAAAAGAAGCATATGAATATCATTAATAAAAAACATTTAACAATCCAAAGGATTTTAAATGGTAAATAGATATTTATATATGACCGCTAGTACTTATATTAGCTGCTAATCTGGACCCGGGTTCGATTCCCGGCATCTCCACCAAGTGACAACTTATAATATGGGGGTGAATGGCGTTGACAGGTAGTAAGGGTATAAGGAAGGTCAAACCGCAATTAACTGGCGAACAAGTTGAAATGGCGATGGCTGCCTAGATAGGCACCCATACCAAACGACAAACAGGGATCATGTCGTCAAAATCCCGGAGGATCTGAGGTTAAAAAATAACGTGAGGTATAATATGAAATTGAGAGATACAGGATTAGCACCAAGTGATTTATTCAGTGATAAATTGAAGGATAGCTTATTCTCGTATACACAAGATGAGGTTGATACTTTACGTAGCGGATTACCAGCTCGTAATCAAAGTACATTATTTGATCAGATAAGAGCAATAGTACATCAACGAGAGAGTAAGACAGTAAACAAATCAAAATCATTAATGGATTATATAAAATCATTAACAACAGATGAAGTAAGTGAGTTCGAAAAATACTTCACACAATATACACATAGAGATGAGGAAAGATTGTGGGATATTTTACATACACATGATAAGAGCTTATATAAAACATCTGAATCGTTTTATAACTGGATATCAACATTATCAGATGAGATGTTAGATTATTATGCAAATAGAGCATTATCAGGAAAGCCATTACATTCGAGTTTTGTTTATACTAGTAAGAAAACTAAAGTTGAGATATTAGATGGATATATAGCAATCAGTTCATCTAATTTATCAGAACTTACAAAATTTAAAGAAAGAATGTTAGCAAATAATAATTGTGAATGTGAACATAGGATTAAAAAGCACGGTAACATTACAATACATAGCTACATATTTAATATGGGAAAACAAAATAGTATTTAATACAGGCAGGTTAACTACTATCATTATTTTAGAAAATTATTAATTTAAAATCATTTAAGGAGATTTATTATGACAGGAATACAATTACACGAACATTCGTTTTTTCCAACGGATTTATTATTTAGAAATTTTTTTGACAACAATTCAATGTTTCAATCTTATGTAGAGCAGAAACCAAATTACCCGGTAGATGTATATACACAAGATTCAGATTTATGCTTTGATATAGCATGTGTTGGTTTAAAGAAAGGTGATATCGATATTACAACAGAAGGCAATACTTTAAAGGTTGCTTATAACAAACCTAATATCGAGAGCAATCCATCTGAAACAGAAGCACCAGATTTTATGCATAGAGGCATAACAAGAAAAAGCTTTAATTTAGGATGGAAAATTAGCGCTAAATACGACCTTAACAGTATTAAAGCTAATATGGAAAATGGGTTATTAAACATTCGAATTTCTCTATCCGAGGAATCGAAACCAAAAACGGTTATAATTAAGTAGTTAAAACCTGCCTGTATTTTTAATTTAAATATATATATAATATATGAACGAACACAAAGAATATTATACAGAGTATAAAAATGGCCAACGACACATGGAATGTAAAGTGTGTGGAGTTGTAGAACCTGTTAGTACTGAAGCAACAGGTTACACATGTCATCAATGCGTTAATGAATCTTATAATAAACAGTTTCCAATGGAAATGAGTATAGGTTATAAACCATCCGGTAAACCGAGAGGTTGGAGGTTTATGAAACAGTTTGTCGATAAAGATGGTAATGTATATAGGAGAGGTGTAGAGCATCCTGAATTAAAGGGTAAACTAAAACCTACTGTTATAAAAAAGAAACCACCAAAACCTAAAATAACAAAAGCTCAGAAAGCACAGCAACGTACAGAGCTATTAACACAGTTACATAAATTAAAAAAGCAGTTATCTAAAGCAAAGTATAAAAAAGATATACGTAAAATAACATCTCAAATAAAAAAAATTCAAAGACAAGTACAAAAATAGTTGGTTTAATGAATATTTTTTCTTATATTATAATAAATAATAGTAATGGAGACATATTGTGGATAAAATAACATATACACGAGGCACATATTCTAGGGAAGCTCAAAAGGTAGAATTTGAAGTACCTGAAGATTTAAGTATACATGATTTTAAGAGATTGTGTAAGAGATTAGCAGCATCACTAGGATATAATCCAGAAACTATTGAAGAAACATTTGGAGGGTGTTTGTGCCAGCCACCAACAAGTAATAACAAACAAATTTTAAAAGACTGATGAATATACAAAAAATATTTTTATTTACTACACTATCTGTATGTAGTATTTTATATGTAGTTAATTTATTTAAAATGGAAGAAATAAAAGATATATATAAAGATAAAGTAGTAGAGTATGAACAAGTAATAACCACCTTTCAAGATAATCAGTGTGTAATAGATAGCTTACAAAGCGTATTAGATTCACTTTCAAATCGATATAAAATGTTCGATAAATCACCAGGTAAAGATATGGTAGATATATTAAATGCAATTATTCAAGTTGAGAGTAGAGGTAATCCAAATGCATATGCGCCTAGTGAAGATGCTGTAGGTATATTACAAATAAGAAAATGTATGGTTGATGATGTAAATCGAATATTAAAAAAGCGAGGAACATTTTTTAGATATACATACCAGGATAGATGGAGTAAAGATAAATCTATAGAAATGTTTGATATATTTTGTACATACTATGGATTAACAACAGCAGAAGAAATGGCAAGATGTTGGAATGGTGGTCCAAGAGGAATTAATAATCCATATACAATAAAGTATTGGAATAAAGTAGAATTAGAATTAGAGGAAGAATATGCATCTAGATGAAAATAAAATAGCAGAAAATTGGGAAAAGTTAATCGGATTAATTAACGGTAACTTTGCAGACCCACGTAGAGAAAAGCTTATAGAAATGTATGAGTTCTTTCAAGATAGAATGATGATGATGCCTGCATCAAGCTTTGAGCATTTTCATAATTGCTTTGCGGGTGGGTATGTTGATCATATTATTAGGGTTATGGAATGTGCTGGTAAAGTATACAACTCATGGAAAGAAATGGGATCTGATTGTTCAGGTTACACATATGAAGAGTTAATGTTTGCTGCACTTAATCACGATTTAGGTAAAGTAGGTACTCAAGAGATAGAAATGTATAGACCTAATCCATCTGAATGGCATAGAAAGAATCAAGGGAAGATTTATGAAATAAATCCTGATATACCTTTTATGTCTGTACCTGATAGATCTCTTTTACTATTAAATGAGTTTGGTATTAAGTTTAATCAAAATGAAATGATGGGTATTAAGTTACATGATGGATTATATGATGATTCTAATAAACCGTATTTTGTAGCATTTAGACCTGAATCTAGAATGAGAATTAACTTACCTATTATATTACACCACGCTGATCATATGGCGAGTCAGATAGAATATGAAACGTGGAAAGGTAGTAACTCGACTGCAGTAAAAGAAACAAAAAAGGTTGCTAGAAAAGCTTACACCTCTAAAACGGTATCAGGAGCTAATGACTCAGCTAAAGATTTATTTAAAGATCTTTTTGGAGATACTAAATGATTACAACAATCATTATATTAAGTGTATTATTAATTATATCTATTTTTATTAATATAAATTTATTAAAAAAGGTGGAACGGTTAGATGATGAACTGACAGATGTTTCTTTAAGCATGGATAGTTTTATTAAAGATATAGATCGAGCATATGCAGCAATAAAAAAAGCAGACAGTAGAGGAAGTTTTGAATCAGATGATGAGGTAGGTTCTGTATTTTCCGAAATTAAGAATATAGTAACAAAAGTAAAAGATAAATATAATATAAAAGAGGATATAGATGAAAGTTAAATCAAGCCCTGTTAAAGAGTTTTATGCAGATATAGAGCGAAAAAAATTAGAGTTAGCAGTGGAAAGACATAAGCAGCTAGGACCTAAAAGAGGTCGACCTCGTAAAAATAAATTATATTTTACAGAAGATACAGAAAATGCTATCATTGCTTATAATAATGAATTAGATCATGAATTACGCAATAAAGTATTTAATTCTCATATACATAAACCATTAATGAAGATGTGTGAAAATCTTGTACATAGGTATAAGTTTTACCATTTTGATGCAACAACAAAAGAGGTTCAATATGAGGTAATAGCATTTTTATTAGAGAAGTTAAATAAGTATTCAAAGGAAAAGGGTAAAGCGTTTTCTTACTTTAGTATAGTAGCAAAAAATTATTTAATACAAAATAATTATAAGCATTATAATCACAAGAAAGGGAAGGCGCCAGTAATTGCAATTGATACACAGAGAGATCTAACTAATGAATCAGTTAGAAAGAGTAAGCAAGAAGAAGTAAAAGATTTTTATAGATTATTTATAGAATACTGTACAGATAATATAGATAAAATAATAAAGTATAAGAGAGATGTACCTATCGCTTATGCTGTATTAGAAATTTTTAAAAATTGTGAAAACATAGAAACATATAATAAAAAAGCACTTTATATAATGGTACGCGAGATGGTTGATGTAAAGACACAATATATAACACGTGTTGTTAATATACTGAAGAAGGAGTATATAAGGCTGTTTAAAATATATGAAAAAAGGTAGTATAAACTATTTAAACATGATATGTATTATAAATAAAACAGTTATACAAATTAAGGTTTAAAAAGGTTATTTAATAGTGAGTTTGAGCACTAACAAAAAGAGGGAATTATTTATGAGAAATTTAATTTTAACATTAGCATTGGTATGTGGTATATTCGCATGTCAAGCACAACAACAAGGTGATTGGTACGTTGGTACAGGTGATATTAATAATGTCGCATGGACTGATTGGGCTGTTTCACCAACAATCGGATATGGTGTGACAAACAATCTTATGATTGGTATGTCACTAAATCAAGCTTCTGAGGAAGCAGATATGGATATCGATTTTCATGCAAGATATTTCTGGAAAGGATTTTTCGGATATCTAGGTGTGGATGGATTCAGTACAGATGGAATGTCTATCGGTGCTGGTAAAATGTTTACCGTTAGAAATAACATTTACGTAGACCCAAAGGTCGTATATAATACAGGAGAAGGAACTACAAATCTTACGTTAGGATTTGGATTTAAGTTCTAATTTAATTTAATCGCTCAAAAAACTCACCAGGCAATATTGCCGCAAAACATAAAAAAAAATGGAGAATAACACATGGATTCAGTAATTAAACATGTAAACGGATTTTTCGGTGGACTACTAACCATATTTATGGCAGTAATTCCAGTAACAATCTTGTGGCAAGTACTTACGGGTACTAATGTTTTCGGAATGGATGTTATTGCAAATCTTACTACTCTAATCGAAGGATTAGGTAATGGAGGATTTGTAGGACTAGTAGTACTAGTTATCATTGCATCATTCTTTACGAAGAAATAGTTATCTACAGATAAATATAACTATAAAAGCGCCTTTAACCGGGCGCTTTTTTATTTTCGTATATTTATATATACATAGGAGTATATTATGGAAGAAAACAAAGAAATATTTAGTGGTAAGACGTTTGATAGTTTATTGAAAGATATTTATGATAACTCAAAGCGTAAAGAGACACAAATACAAATTCTTATAACAGAATTGAAGCCTATGATAAAAAATATAGGTGACGCAGTTATTATTGTACCATTAATTAAGGATTATATGGAGATAGCTGTAAAAAATGATGAAGCTTTAATCAAGATGGCAGCAATTGTACAAAAAGCTCAAGGACGCGGTAGTGATGAAGGTAATTTATTATTAACAGAAGAAGAAAAGAAACAATTAATAGAACAAGTTGAAAAAGTAGGAGAAATCTCTAATGAGTAAATTTACAGATGATGATAAGCTTGTTAGATTAAAATCCTCTAGATCAAGTCAATATACCGGAGGTGGTAAAGACCATTTAATTGCTGAAACAGCTTTTGGTGATGTTGTTAAGGTAATACATGATAATAATAATAGAAGTATAGGTGATATTAACGTAAATATTAAAACAAAAGATCACGGTGTTTTAAACATAACTATGGGACCGCTATCACCACACACATATACTGTTCCTGTACCAAATGAGCAAGTGGTATGTATAAAAGATCCTAGATTTGGTAAAAAATGGTATTATATGGGAATTACATCCAATGCAGCAGATATTAATATAATACCCAATGCAACTAGTAAAACATGGAAGCAGGATTTATCAGAATTATACCCTGGTGAAACATTTTTACCATATCCTGATCAGGCACGTGCTGTTGATACAAAAGAAGGTGATGTTATTATACAAGGTAGGTTTGGACAAAGTTTACGAATGTCGAGCACAAGTGATAAAGCTAAATTTCCATGGAGAAACAGTTCAAGTAAAAATCAATCACCTATTACAATTTTACGCACAGGATGGCTACCAATTGAAAATATGTTTTATGATGCATCATCATTATGGTTAACAGCTGATCAGCATATACCTATACCGCTACGAAGCCCATTACATTCTGACATAACTGACCTAGAACGTTTTGATCATGGTCAATGTGTATTATATAGTGATAGAATTGTATTAGGAACAAGATTAGATAATATAATTATAAATAGTAAAAAGAATATATACATACAAACGGAGAAATGGAATTATGATGTGGATAAAATTATGCAATTTAACGAGCAATTATTAGAAAAATTAAAGTCAATCATCGATATCGTTCATAGTATGAACTTTGCCTGTCAATGGCAAACATTTGTAATACCTGGAATAGGTACAACATTACAATCAACAAGAATATCAGATTTTGGACAGTATTACGGACAAGCAGCCACAATACAAGCAGAGTTAAATCAGTTACAAACTACTTTTGATGAATTTAAACAGAAATAGATATAAAATAAAAATATGTGATATTTATTATATATACTATTCCTAGGAGATAAAATATGAAAGCAAAACAATTAGCACAGGTTATTAGAAAAATAGTACGTGAAGAAGTGCAAAGAGAAGTAAGAAGTGTACTTACAGAACAAAAAACACAGAAGGAAGAAAAAGGAATACTAACATTAACGGAAGCATTAAGTCAAACAGAACAGGAAGCATATCCAACAATGAAGACTTTTGATGCTACTGACGCAAGAGCAGGGTTTGCAGCAATGCAGAATGGTATAAATCAAAAACCTATGCAACAAGATCTTAACGGAAGGTTAGTAAAAGCAGAGAGCTTGCCAGATGATTTAAATAATGCATTAACGAGAGATTACTCAGAATTAGTAAAAAGGTTTAAAAAATAATGTCTAGATTAGTACCAAATATAATACCAAATGATTATGAAGAAACAATAGCTATTGGAGTAGCTTTTCCTCTAACTGTTGGTACAACATATCAAAACTATACAACAGCAAGACAGATACATGATAATTTAAGAAATCTAATACTAACAATACCTGGAGAGAGGGTGTACTATCCAACATTTGGTAGCGGACTATATCATCTATTATATGAACCATTAAGTTCTGGTGAACTAGAACCTGCAGCAACAATCGCGATAGAAAATGCTGTTGAAGAATGGATGCCATATATAGCTATAAGTAATGTCGATATAGTATCTAATCCAGCAGAAAATAAAATGAATATAAGAGTTCAATATAGGGTTAACGGATGGGAAGCAGGTAACATATTAAATCTGGATGTGAGTTTATAACATGGCATATACAAAGAAAAATATAAAAGAAGTAAAATTTACACAGAGAGATTTCTCTGGAATAAAAACAAATTTAATAGAGTTTGCAAAAAATTATTTTCCAAATACTGTTAAAGATTTTACTGAAGCCTCACCATCAACTATGTTTATAGATATGGCTGCGTATGTTGGAGATGTCCTTTCTTATTATACAGATTACTCTATGAAAGAAACTATGCTGCATAGAGCTCAAGAACGAAAAAATGTATTTGCTATCGCACAAAGTTTCGGCTATAAACCAAAAATAGCGACACCAAGCACACTAAAATTATTTGTATATACACTAATACCATCTACCGGTACAGGAGCAAATGTAAAGCCAGATTGGGATTATGCTCCACGAGTAAATAAAGGTATGATTGTTAAATCCAATCAAAGTATAAAATTTCAAACAATCGATCATGTAGATTTTAGAACATCCAGTTCTTATGATCCAACACAGGTATCAGTATATACAACAAATGAATCAACAGGATTGCCAGAGCAGTATTTATGTTCTAAAGAAGTAAATTGTGTCAGTGGAGAACTGAGAAGTGAAGAATTTGCACTAGGTTCAGCAGATCCATATGCATCTATCGTATTAGATAGTGATAGAGTTCAATCAATAGAAAGTATAGTAGATTCAGATGGGAATAATTGGACAGAAGTTCCTTTTTTAGCGCAAGAAACAGTGTTTAATGAAACGGTAAATAGTGTAGCAAATGATCCAACACTATCTGCAAATTCTAACACTATACCATATGTATTATCATTAAAAAGTATAGGTAAGCGATTTATAACAAGAGTTACTCCAGATAATAGAATAAAAATACAATTTGGAGCTGGAATATCATCTGATCCTGATGAAGAAATAATACCTAATCCACAAAATGTCGGATCATCACTACCTGGAGGTGTTAATAATTTAAATAAATCATTTGATCCTTCTAACTTCCTGTATACAAACACATATGGTGAAATGCCATCCAATACAACATTAACAGTTACCTATTTACATGGATATGGATTACGAGCTAATGTTGGGACTAATGAAGTAACAGATATAGTATCTAAAACAATAACATTTCCAGATGATAAAACATTAGTAAAGGGTACAATAGAGACAGTTCAAAACTCTATTTATGTTGCAAACGTATCCCCAGCTACCGGTGGTTCAGGTCCTGAAACAATTGAACAAGTAAGACAGAATGCGTTAGGATTTTTTAATACACAAAATAGAGTAGTAACAAAAGAAGATTATGTTATTAGAGCGTTGAGTATGCCAGCTAAATTTGGGTCAATTGCAAAAGCTTGGGTAGCTTCAGATGAACAAATGACAAAAGATCATATATCAGTATCAAACCCACTAGCTATAAATCTATATGTATTAACATATGATAGATCAAAAAAATTAACACAACCAGTCGGGGCAGCAAAAGAGAATTTAAGAACGTATATGTCACAATATAGAATGTTAACAGATGCAATTAATATTAAAAACGGGTATATTGTTAACATTGGTATCAATTTTAAAATAACTGTATTAAGTAATCAAAATTCTAATAAAGTTTTATTAAAAACTATCAGTGCATTAAAAGAAAAATATCAAATAGATAACTTTACTTTTGGTAGTGTTATATATCTTAAAGATATTTATTTATGTATCGCTAACGTAGAAGGAGTTCAATCTGTTATAGATGTTGAAGTAGTAAATAAATTTGGCGGCGCGTATAGTAAATACAGATATAATATAGAAGATGCAACAATGAATGATGTAATTTTTCCATCATTAGATCCATCATGTTTTGAAATAAAATTTCCAAACGATGATATACAAGGACAAGTAATACAGTATTAGGGAAAGACATGGCAATAAGAACAATATATCCAACTAAAAATGCAACACTGTATGAAGACTCTGGTTCTAAAAATACAGGGTTAGATGAGATATTAGAATTAGAAAAATCAATATCAGCATCAGGATTATCAAGTACTAAAAATACTAGAATGTTATTACAGTTTGATACATCTACACTTTCAGCATCACTATCTGCACTAGGAATAAATACTGCATCAGATAGTGGTAGTTTAACATGGAATTTAAAACTCTTTGTTTCTGAAGAAATTGATATACCAGAAACATATAATATAGTTGCACATCCTATGAGAGAATCATGGACTGCTGGTCTCGGTAAACGCTATCACAACCCTACAACGACAGAAGGGGTAAGTTGGTTATACAGAACAGGTAAAACACCAGAAGTATTGTGGACAGGTGGAAATTATGGAGGATATTTCTGGTCTGGCTCACATGCTTCACAATCTGCAACACAAGAATTCTCAGGTGTGCAGGGAGATATAGATATTGATGTTACAAATATAGTAGAAAGCTGGCACACTAATACAATAACAAATACAGGCTTTATAGTAAAGAGAAGTGGATCAGAAGAAACAAGTACAACACAATTAGGTATTACTAGGTATTATTCAAAAAATACTAATACTATTTATCCACCACGGTTAATAGCAAAGTGGGATAATACACCGGCGAGAAGTACCGGATCTATGACTGAGTTAGGATCAAATGATGATATAAAAGTAGAAGCTTTATTAACACCAGAATATAAACAAGATACAGAAACAAGAGTAGAGGTAATAGCACAGCCGAGATTTCCAACAAGAACACAAACAGATGCTGTAGGAACAATAACAAGATATGCTTTACCAGCTAGTTCTTCATATGCTATTATAGATAATGCTACAGGTGAAGTAGTAATAGATCACGATACTGTTTCAACATTAATAGCATGCTCTGGTAACAAGCATTATATTGATATAAATTTTGCAGGATTATTTCCTGAACGATATTATAAATTGCAAGTAAAAGTACCTGACTTATTATATACAAACTCTGTTCAATATTTTAATGTACCGACAGTATTTAAAGTGATTAAGTAGGAAGGGGGTAAGTTATGGCAACAGGCAAATATAATTTACTAAATCAGATAGAAAAATCAGCTGCAGCAGGTAATCAAAAGGAGCATGATCATTTAACTGAAAACGAGCAAACATTTCAAACCCAATGGGGAACACCTCAAAACGCTGCTACTGAAGCACTCATGACAATGAGTAACAACCAGCAAGATCCATATCTGTTAGGAGATGGTGGTTCAGGATTAGGTGAAGCTCAAGGATTTATAGGTGGTATATATTATATTGATCCAGAAAAGCCAAATATAATTACAAGACAAGTACTTAATTTTGCTTATGATCACGATGATTTAACTGGAGGTGATATAGAGGTAGGTATAATAAATGATACAATATTTGAACTACTACCAGAAGAGATAGCATACCCACAAAATCCCCCTATATCAGGAGATGTATATGCTGTAAATTGGAGTAGAATTGTTAATTACGGTGGAATAACAGATGAAACAAAAAAAGAATTAGATATTGAATCCGCTGCTGATTGGACATTAGAAGAATGGGAAACAAAACATAGATGGCCAGCTCAATATACATTAGATCCTGTATACTTATTTTTCTCAGGAGATGCAGCAACATTTTATATAGATAATGCAATTAGTTATATACATCCAAAAGATGGATCTTACCAGATTATACCTGATGATATAGTTTGGAAAGTAGATGGAAAAGAAGTTCATAAAGGCTGGTTTTTAGATATGGAAAGTGTAGAAGAAACTGTTATTGAAGTGGGTGTTGAATCCCCTACTGAAGAAGGTGAATTAATGAAGATTATGACACCTAAATTAATAACAATAGAAATAAATAACCCAAGAGGTAAAATAATTCGAGAAATAAAATATGCTGTAGTAGATTCAGAGAATGCAGCTGCCATTGCTGGAGTTGATATTGATTCAGAATCTGAGAATTTCGGTGCATATTTTACTGGTAGGTTTGAACCTAAAATAACTCCTTATACAGGGGTTGAATATATACAGGATGAGAGATATAAAGGTAGGAGTATGTTTGTTAGATTTAAATGGAAAGATTTAGGAAAAGGAGAATCTCCAGTTAGGCAATTTAAAGATATAAAAGCTACCGTTAAAGTTGATGGTGTAAAAGTATGGAAAGATACAGCTATAAAATTAGATGGTCAGAAAACAGCTTTTGGAGAGTTTTTTGATGATTTTGGTGCACCACTCTTAACATTAATTGGAGGTATAGCAGCAGCGGCTTCTGCGTTTATACCTGGTGTTGGTGCAATAGTTCCTATACTATATGCAAAAATTGTAACAGGAGCAGGATTGTTATCTGCGGGTGTAGGTCTTGGATTTGATTGGAGTGAGATATTTGGAGGTAATGGTAATCCTCACGAAGGTAAAACATTAAGTGATGTAGATGTAACAGATATGACAGCATTAAGTGATACAGGAAATTCTGCACTATTTTACCACCCACCTGATGATGATGAATGGAACGCATTAATACAAGTTGATAAAAATCCAGGCCCTATGGAAGTGGAGGTAACATGCAACTTTACATTTAGAAAAGGATTATTTAATATAGGTAAAAAGTGGAGACGTACATATTACCATAAATTTGAATTTGATTTAGATTTAGACTCCCCATTACAACCAATGGATTTAGGAATACATACAGTACATTATTCAGATGAGAAAGTATAATGAGTGATATAATACAAATAGATAATTTTCCTATAACAGATCAATTTTCTGTTCCTCCATTTAATGAAGGTATCAAACAAAATGTAGCATTGTATATGATACCACATGGATTAAGTAAAAACCTTCCTTCAGATATCATAAGATTAGAGTTAAGAGCTGAATCGGGTGTAGTTGAAGCGAGGGAAATGAGATTATCTGATACCCCTTATATACAATATAAAGGTAAATTACGAATTGATGCATTAGGTATTGTAGGGGATATATTTGGAAGAACAAAAGGATCTTTTACACTTCGAATTAGTGCTTTTAGAAATTTACTACCAGAAGAGTTTCCTCCTCCTAAAAACCTTAAATTAAGTCAGCATGGATACGTAAGAGTTTCAGAAGTATCATCAACAGGTAATGAAATACGTGTTAAAGCAACACCAAAAGTTTTAAGTGCATTTGACGATTTTCGAGCTAATGTAAGACCTGATAAGGTACTCTCAGGTCAATATTGGATGTATGATAAAAGTTTTGGTGACGGAACTGTTTACTATGAAGACGAAGATAAAGGTCAACACGCATTTTCATCTGAAGAAGAGTATTTTGAACATAGAAAAGATAGAGGATATCCAGCTGATTGGGAAGGAATATCAATAAAAGATGAAAATGATGAATACACCTATGAAGCTGTATTGCATTCAGATAAAGGAATTTGGCCTGTTACACTACGTACACTAACGAGTGGTAAAAACGGTCGACCATTAGATTTACAAGCTATAAACTGGCTAAATCACGGTGTAGAACAAAAGGATGGTTCACTTGAAGATACTATAATATTTAGATTAGGGAAAAGTGCACCAACATCTGTTCGACCTGGCGCTCTTGTAAAACTAATACGTAACTTAATTATACCATTTGAAGTTCCTGTACATATTGATATACCACAAGTAATCGAGGATGTTTATGAAGAGTTACGTGGCCCAAACTTACGAATTCCAGCAGAATCAAGAACAGGACATCCAACGGATATATATTCATTTAATGATCTTATTGGTAGTAATAGTAATGTACAAAATAAAATTATTAATGCTTATTTAAGTAGTTCTGATACTATTACTATAAATAATGATTATAGAAGTTATAATACATTTGTACATTTTGGATCAGCTGAAGAACGATTAAAAACATTTAAATATAAATTAGAACAAATAGAGTATTATGTATCTAAATCAGAAGCTTATAGTACACAGATGACAGGATTAGCTCAATCAGCAGCAACTGGTTCATATGTAATGGTACAAAACAAAGCTGAATATGATTCAAAGAAGCAGCAAATTATAGGATCCTTTGATGGGTATGAAAAATATTTATATTTTGAATCGCACTCTACTGAACAAGTTTATACTGGAAACAGGCGTACTAAAAAAGGAATTACAAGATATAATCCATCAACATGGCCAAAATCAACAGCATTAAAGCCACACTCACTAATACATACAACCGGCTCTGAAGCAGTAGCATGGTACACTAGTCAATTAGAGAGCGCATCTTTTTATGATCAAAATAATTCAGACGCGCTACGCTATACTGTTCCTGTTCATATTACATCTGATACAGCAAACGTTCAGTGGATAAAATTATATGATATGTTAGGTCACTTTTTTGACACCTTCTACAACCAAGTAGAAGCTTTTGAAAATATGACTAATAGGGAAGAATCTATATATGAAGGATTATCTAAAGATTTATTAATTGATAGCGCTAAAGCTTTAGGATGGGATTTGTATAGCGGTGTATCGACAGCTAAATTATGGGAATATTTATTAGGCACAGATGAAGATGAAGGGTATCAAGCATCTGGATCAGGAGATATACTAACATATGTAAGGCGTGAATCTTATTCACATGAAGATGCACAAAAACAAATTTGGAAACGAATATTAAATAATATACCGCATTTATTAAAAACTAAAGGAACAAAGGAAGGTGTAGAATCACTTTTACGTATATATGGTATCCCGAATACAATATTACGAGTAGAAGAATTTGGAGGGCCTGTAACAGAAAAAAGTGAATATAAACGTAAGATAAAAAAATTCCAATATCAATTAAATTGTAGCGGATCATCTGAGTTTAGAGTTCCTAATTTCGTTCTTGATACAGGTTCAGCTGATCTCAATTTTACTAATCCAAATGGATCATCAACCGGTCGAAGAATGTCTATGTGGGAAATGAGATTTAAAATAGATCAAAAAAATTCTCATAGTATGCATATTGCGTCAGATGCGAGATCTTATCCCTTATACCAACCTACAAATGGACCACGTATGCTTGTATATCTTGAACACTCATCATCAGCTGCAGGATGGGATTCTACTTCTGCTAAAGCAGCTGGATCTCAATCTATGTTAGCAAAATATGGTAGATTACATATGATAGTTTCTGGAGGAGCTCCAACTCCATGTGTTTCTGCATCTACTAATTGGGAACCTTTTTATGATGGAGATTGGTGGAACATAACGTGGGGTACTAGTGAATACCTGGTAAGTGCAGGTACAAATACAGGTATTATAAGGTATGCAAAAGCCTCAGAACATGCAGATGGAAAAATTACACATTCAGGTTCTGCACAAACAGGTCTTGCATCATCAAATGTTAGTCAAATTTATGGAGCTCATAAATTTACCCTTATAGGAACTGGTTCCAACGATTTATCACAAATGACACACCATCCAGTAATATTAGGATTCACAGGATCAATTCAGGAGTTTAGAGGCTGGGCAGAGTATATAACTGATAATGCATTCTACCAACACGCACTAGCACCTACATCTATAGTAGGTGATTCTGTTCAAATGGCATATAATGATTTAGTGTATAGATTTCCTTTCGGTACAGATCTAAAAAGGTATAATAATCATTTAATAGTAAGTCATAGTTCTACAGGTTCAGTACCGAATATAAATTTCGGCACCACTGATGCTATGTGGTTATACTCTGGAGGAGCATCAGACCAGCATACAAGAATCGGATCACATGGATGGCCTGTAAATACAGATTCAACAGCTTATAATTATACAGCTGATCGAGAAACATATTATGTCAGTGTACCTAATACATTAGGCGCTAGACCTCATTCTAATAAAATTAGGATAGAAGATAATGAAGTACGTAATAATTTATTAAGTAGATTAGAATCATTTGAATCATCATCTTATGATACTAATGCATTAGACTCACATGAAATAACAATAGCACTATCACCTCAAGATCAAATTGATACTGATATAGCTATGCAATTTGGAGATTTTGATTTAGCAGATTATATAGGAGACGCTCGCGATAATTATCAAACTTTCTATACATCATTAAGAGATGTTCAAAATTATTATTTTAAAAAGTATTCTGGAGCGTATAATATATGGGCATTTATAAAATTATTAAAAACAATAAATGTAGGACTTTTTAAACAGTTAGAGTCAATGATACCAGCAAGAGCTGATGCACGCGTAGGTATTGAGATAAGACCTAATTTATTAGAGAGACATAAAGTAGTAGGTGCTGCATCTATGTCTCAAATGAACACATATTATACAAGTAGCGTTGAAGAAACAGCGCTTCATGAAAAGTTTAGTGGAGATATACCATCTTTACAAACATATAAAGGAAGTTCGTATTCAAACTATGTATCAACTATTGAAATAGGCGTTAGATCATCACAGCAAGGAGCTAGCGGTAGTGATACATATATAAACAGATTTATTGAAGGTAGTGAAATATATAACTGCTGGTTTGGAGAAGTAACAGCATCAGATGTAATGCCATTTGTATCTAGTTCAGCAATAACAACAGGTAGTAAAGCATCATTATACAATTACAATCCAGTATTTTCATCACAAAACGCATCTGTTTCAAAACCAAGAAAAACAGGATCTTACTCTATGACAGATATTAACGCTTCAGCTGTAACACGCTCTTGGGTAGAAACGGATATTAGCCCATCTTACTTTTCAAGTAATGCACAGCGTAGATTAGTTTATGAAGGTACACGAATGACTAGCGCAGAGTTTAATGTGAGCAGTATACATACATTAGATGGAAAACCTGTTGTTGAATATAAATTAGTTAATCCAAATATAATTCAAATGGAGCAAGATGGGTATTTAGCAGTAAGGTAACCTATATAATTTAAGATAGTAAGTGAAAATTTGAAAAGCTGTATATTTATTATATATAATACAACGGAGATATAAAAAATGGGATATTTAGATAATTCATCTGTAACAGTAGATGCAGTGTTAACAAAAAAAGGTCGAGAGTTATTAGCTCAAGGACAGTTAAATATAACAAAATTTTGTCTAGGAGATGACGAAATAGATTACGGGTTATATGACACATCACACAATTTAGGCTCTGCCTATTACGGTGAAGCAATAGAAAGGATGCCTGTACTAGAAGCATTCACAAATGATACACAAACTTTAAAATATAAACTTGTTACTCTACCAAAAAATACACAGGTATTACCGGTAGTGCAGTTACCAATATCTTCTGTAACATTAGAAACTAGTCAAGTTCAAACAATAACACCTTCAACTGCAAATGTATCTAATGCTAATGCAACTAATGGATATTCATTTACAATTGCAAATACAGATATTGTACAAGTAGTGTTATTAGGTCAACAGACTGTATCTTTAGCTAATCCGAGACCTGGATTTGAAGGAACAACACAAACAACAACAGGAGCGGTAGATTCATCATATGCAACAGGATATCAATCATCTTATACCGTTAATGGATTTGAAATTGAATTAAAAGGATTATCACTAGTATCACAGACAACTACAACATTAAGTATAACTGGAAACGATACAGGTGGTACAATAACAATACCAGTTACTGTTAAAGCAGATCCAGCATTAAAAGCAAACTAGATGGAGAATAAAAAATGGCATATGTAGGATTTAATAGTGACGATATAGTAGAAGGTAACATTGTAAGAGGTGTAACATCTACAGTATTTAGTAACAGTTCAGGAAGTATAGTTGTATTTCACACTTCATCTGCACAAGTAGCTTCAGACGCAGGTAAATTTCAATGGGATATATATAATCTAGCAACAAGTAATGCTAGTGCAGAAGTACAGTTTAGTGTAGCGTATGGTAGTGCAACAGGATTAGGAACTGCAAAACAAACAGGAGCGACAGATGGTTATACACCATCGAGAGCTGTATATAGTCAATTTAGACAATTATTACTAAATGATAATTCTGAATCAACAAGATTTATAATGGGAGATAATGTATCTTGCGATAAGATGTTTTTCTTAACTATGAATCGTGCAAGATATAAGCAAGGGTTAAATGCTGGTAATTGGGAAATTAATTTATCTAGCTCACATACATCTAATGTATTTGGAGGTATATTAGGTACACCGTTGAAGTTAATAGATGATAGTAGTGTATCAAATGGTGAAACAGTAAACGGTCATTTAGTATATAACATAGTAAGTGGATCAGACGCAAACGGAGTATATACAGACGGATCAAGTAATTATCATCACTGGGGATTATTTTATCCTCAATTAGGTATATTAGCATTTAATGGTAATAGAGTTATTACAGGCTCAGGAGCTGCAGGATCAACAACTTATGGTTTAGATCAAGGAGAAGCTAGTGATTTAGCTTACGGTACTGGTAGTAACACATATGATACAATGAATAAAGTTATGTGGCATGCAATTAAGAATGGAGGATATTTTGCAGCTAGATCAGAAGAAGATGTATCATCAACACACTTTTTTGTTCGCGCAAAAAACCAACATTTTAATTATTCAACCAACCCAACATATCAAACGGGTTCAAATGGTCAGTTAAAACACCAGTCATTTATACAAAATCCACAGACATTTATTACAACAGTAGGATTATATAACGACCAAAATGATTTATTAGCTGTAGCAAAATTAAGTAAGCCGTTATTAAAGAATTTTGAAAGAGAAACTACCATACGCGTTAAATTAGATTACTAGTAGAGGGGTGATATGGCAAGGTTTACATATAAACCAATTAAAGGTACGTCACTAGCTGATAAAAAGTATACGATGCATAAATCATGGACTGTGACTGATGAAACAGCCGGTGCATATGGAATAGTTTCTTATTCAGGGCAGTATTCTAATGGTGAATGGAGTATTAGTGATAATAATAACACTAATGTTTCTAACGAACCACAAACAACAGATTCTTTTTATAAACGAGAAATATTTGATTCATTAAAACATATCTACTACAGAGATCCAGAAAATTCTTTCATTAGTGGGGATAATCAATATTTTAGACAACAAACTCGTAATTTACATAGATTAATTCACGTAGTAGATATACCTTCACGTATATTTGGAGATAGATTAAGAGAAGGATCAGTTACCATGAGTAGTGGTAAAGCATACTTATATGATGATGGGGTAGGTAATATACGAGATAAGAATATAGAAACATTATCAAATTTCGAACCTTTTACTAAAGATGATTATTACATCAAGCTCGATCTTAATGAAGGATACAAAACTCAAAAAGGTAATTATAAAACAGACTCAACATTTATTGAAAATAAAGGTATACGGTTATTAGATTTTTCAAATGGACCTTATACTGCTATAGGGCGAGATATTACCTTTGATTATCATGCTCTAGCTATGGGAGCTGGTGGAATGTATGGTAGAAGTGGTTCATCATATGTAACACTACACGGATCTCAAAGCATTGATGAGGATACTAATAGTTATATAGAAATAGATGGAACAGTTCAGATGAGTGTAGACAGATTATGGAATAATAACTGGTCTATATCTACATGGATAAACGTACCTGAATCACAATCAGTAACTCAAAGCTTTACAGGTAATTGGGTTAACGAACAAACAACTTCTAATAGGTGGCAAAATAGACCACTAGTAGATAATGATTATAATATAATAGCTACATCACAAGCTCAGTCAAATAATAGACACACCCCTTGGGAGTTACAGGTATACAATAGTAGAACATCAAAAAAAGGTAAAATTCGATTCTTACGAGGATTTGGTACAGATGATACCACACTAACAGAAATCACATCTTCAACTGCATTAAATGATGGTAACTGGCACCACGTTGTAATTCAGGTTGCAACTGCTTCTATGCAATTATATATTGATGGTACATTACAAGCGTCAAAAACAGATCCTGCAACTAATATTGCAATATATGATCAAACAGCAAATATACTTATTGGAGGTAGAAAGTGGAGTCATAAACGAAGGTATAGAGCTGCATCTGGTGAGAGAGGTGTATTCTTTCATAGTAAATTAGCAACGAACTACATACACCCATTTAAAGGATCAGTAAATCAGTTTAGAGTATTTAAAAATTATTTATCTTCAAACCAGATTACATCTATGAAGAATTATTATAGAGATAGTAGTATTGTTGGTAATGTATTTTATAATCACGGCATGATAACAATTACAGATTTATCAGGATCTTATAACGATTTAATTGATGATTATACATTAAATTTTAAAAGTAGTGTTGAAAGAACTGTTCATAATTATAAATGCGTTGTTGAAGATGGGGAATACAATGTATCATTAAATCCAAGTGTACGTAAAAATTACGATCCAAATAGTGATAAATTACAAGGTATTGCTTCATCATCTAACTTTTCACCATATATAACTACAATTGGTTTAGTTGATGATAGTAATCAATTATTAGCAATTGGTAAATTAGCATACCCAGTAAAAAGCCCAACTGATATAGATATAACATTCAACGTTCAATTTGATACATAATGATAAAACTAAAAGACATATTAAATGAGGGCATGTCCAAAAATGAAATTATGGAGGTGGTCAGTAAAGTGTATCCTCAAATTGTAAAAGATTTGGGTGGAAAAAAGCTAAAAGTAGAAGTTCATAACAACATATGGAATAGAGTTGGTGCTGTTGGTGCAGAAGAATTAATGGAAGATGATAATCCAGCTGCTGAATATGATTGGGATAAAAAAAAGATATATGTTTATTATGCAGGTGCAGAAAACATACAAGAAGTAATTAGATCATTATTACATGAACATACACATTCATTGCAAAATAAGAAAAAGTTTGATGATGGGTATGCAAAGGGATATAATTATAAAACTCACCCGTATGAGAAAGCAGCTACTAAATCAGAAAAAAATTGGAAGAGATACTTAAAGTATTTATAATGAGTCATTGGTTATATAAAAATAAAACGCTAGAAGAGGCGCCTGAAGGTTATTTTGGTTTCATCTATTTAATTACAAATAAAAAATCAGGTAGGAAGTATATTGGTCGAAAATATTTCGGATCAACACGTCGTGTAAAAGTAGCAGGTAAAAAACGACGTAAGGTTATTAGAAAAGATTCTAATTGGAAAGAATATACAGGCTCATCTAAAGAATTAAATCAAGATATAAAAACATTAGGAATGTGGCAATTCCGCTTTGAAATTCTTATATTAGGTAGAACAAAAGGTCAAGTAAATTATTTAGAAGAAAATATACATCATAGATATCATGTAGCATCTAATGGTGAGTTTTATAATGACTGTATTGGACCAAGAAGGTTTGCTAACGTAAAACTTGATGAAGATATTAGTGATATTATTAAGAATATTGTTGTTTAATTAAATTATTTTTCTTATATTTATATTGTGAGTTTATTAAGTTTACTAGAGTCTGTTATAGGTAGGTCAAAAAAGACCTCAGGTAATAATGTGTCATTCAAATGTCCATTATGCAATCATTATAAGCATAAGTTGGAGATTGATCTAAACACACAGTATTGGCATTGCTGGGTTTGTAATGCTAAAGGAAGAAAGCTTTATACATTATTTAAAAAAGTTAACGCTTCTATATCTCAGTTAAGAGATTTAGGAACGCAAACAGATTCATATATACCTAAACAAGAAAATAAACAATGTCACATATCGTTACCATCTGAATTTAAATTAATATTAGGTGGTAGAAAAGCAAACCCAGAATTTAGAAATGCATTAATGTATTTAAAAAATAGAGGGTTAACTAAACAAGATATAGTAAAATATGGTATAGGATATTGTGAATCAGGTCCATATGAAAAAATGATTATTATTCCAAGCTACGATTCAGATGGTAAGCTTAACTTTTTTACAGGAAGAAGTTATTATAAAGATTCAACATTTAAGCATAAAAATCCTAAAATATCAAAAGATATTATTGGCTTTGAATTATTTATCAACTGGAATGAACCTATTGTAATAGTAGAAGGAGCTTTTGATGCAATAGCAGTTAAAAGAAATGCAATACCATTGTTTGGTAAAATATTATTAGATAAATTTAAAAAACAAATAATTGAAAAAAATGTACAAACTGTATATATAGCACTTGACTGTGATGCAAAATCTAAAGCATTAGATATATGTCAATATTTTATAGATACAGGAATTAATGTACACTTAACAGAATTGAATGAACAAGATCCATCAGAACTAGGATATAAAAATATTACAGATATAATATATAAATCAACCCCTATTACTGGAAGTGATCTAATGATTAAAAAGATGGGAATAGCGCTTTGATAAAAAATATAAATATTGGATTTAATAAAGTACAAAAAATATTGCATGTTGCAGATATTCATATACGAAACTATCAACGACACAAAGAGTATCGTGAAGTTTTTAAACAATTATATAGTGCAGCAAAACAACTACCAGAAGAATCATTAATATATGTTGCTGGTGACATTGTTCATAATAAAACAGATATTTCTCCTGAACTAATTTCAATTACATCTGAATTTTTTAAAAAGTTAGCAGACATAAGACATACAATTATTATAACAGGTAATCATGATACAAATCTTAATAATACAAGCCGTTTAGATGCACTAACACCAATTATTAAAAACTTAAATCACTCACAATTACATTATCTAAAAGATTCTGGTGTTTATAATTTTGGTGACGTGCACTTTACGGTGTTTAGTATATTTGATGAACCATCAGAATATATTAAAGCTAGTTCCTTTAAAGCAGATACAAAAATCGCACTATTTCATGGACCAGTTAAATCATCTAAAACAGATATTGGTTTTGAAGTGACAGGTGATGAATATACTGCAGATCTATTTAAAGGCTATGATTTATCATTATTAGGAGATATTCATAAACGTCAATATGTAGATAGAGAGAAAACAATATGCTACCCTGGATCTTTAATACAACAAAATTTTGGTGAAGCATTTGAAAAACATGGTTACGCTATATGGGATGTTAAAACTCGAAAACCAAATTTTGTTGATATACCTAATAATTACGGATTCTATACAATTGATATAAAAGATGGTAAGCTACCTAATATAGATAATATACCTAAATATCCTAGAGTTAGACTTCGCACAACAAATACTACTGAAGCTGAACTTAAAACAAATATTAAAGAAATAAAGAAAAAATCTCGACCTCGTGATATTATAATTATAAAGCAAGATAAAATTAAAGGGTATGCAACTAATACAAGAGCTTTAACAAGAGATGTTAGAGATGTTAATTATCAAAATACATTATTACAGGAATATATGGAAAAGAACCATGATGTTGATAGTGATATGATGAAACAAATTAAACGTATAAATAAAACGTTAAATAATGAATTACGCAATGAAGATATTACTCGTAATTTAATTTGGAAATTAAAAACGTTTGAATTTTCGAATATGTTTAGTTATGGCCCTGATAATAAAATTGATTTTACTAAAGCTAAAAATTTAATAGGACTATTTGCTGCGAACCACACAGGTAAGTCTGCAATCCTTGATTCTATTTGTTTTTGTTTATTTGATAGGTGTAGTAGAAGTAAATCAGCTGATCAAATAATGAACAATACAAAAAATACATTTCATTGTAAAATAAATATACAAATTGATGGAACGGATTATTTTATTGAACGAAAAGCTAAACGTATACTAAAAGGATGGATGAAAGGTCGTGTTAGAGTTGATACAGATTTTTGGTATGTAGATGAAGATGGTAATAATATATCATTAAATGGAGAACAACGGAGAGATACAGATAAAATAATTCAGAGCTATGTTGGACAATATGATGATTTTATACTAACAGCACTATCAGCTCAAAATAAGAATACCGGCTTTATCGATATGTCTCAACATGAGAAAAAGGATTTATTATCACAGTTTTTAGATATAACAGTTTTTGAAGAGCTGTATCAGCTAGCTAATAATGAAATAAAAGACGTACAAGTTCTATTAAAAGATTTTGGAAGTACAGATTATTCACAACAGTTATTAGATGCAGAAGAAAAATTAGAAAAAGATAAAGTAAGGTATGATGAATATAAAGATGAAAAAGATACTATTCAAATTTCAATAAAAGAGGTACAAAAAAGTATTTTAGGAAAAACTAAAACACTACATAAACGCGTTCCTTTAGATGATGTTAATTTATTAGAATTAGAACTCGTAGGGTTAGAAAACCAGATAAAAAATATAAATACAAGATTACAGTCTGATGAAGGTATTGCAGCTGCTAATAAAGAAAAAATAGCTAAAGCTAATAAGATATTACATTCTTATGATATAGATATAGTTAATGATAAATATATTAAGTTCAATGAAACTAAATTAAAAATTAAAGATTTAGAACAAAAGCGAGAGCGGTTAAAATTAGAAGTAAAGCATAAGTTAGAAAAATTAGATAACAAATGTGAATTTGACCCTAAATGTGAATATTGTAGTAAGAGAGAAAGTGAATTTATTGAACTAGCTGAAAAAACAAAAATTTCATTAAATCAAGATAAAATAAAAGTCCAAAATGTTTTAGCGGAGCTAAAAACATATAATGAATTTATTGAAAATAATAGTAACGCTATTGATGATTATAATAAAATAAATCAAATAAATAATTTATTAAGTACTATTGAGCGTGAAAGAAATGCAGGTAGAATATCATATTATCAAGCTAAAGAAAAGCGAGATCAATTTCAACAAAAAGTTAACACAATAAAAAAGAAAATAAAAAAATATCACGATAATATTAAAGCTATAGAAGAAAATAAAAAAATAAATCAAGCTATTGATTTATTAACTAATAAAGAAAATGAACTAAATCACAGATTAAATGATATAAGTAGTAAATGCCAATTATGCTACAGCGATATAAAAGTATTAAAATCTCAGATTAAAAATATTAATACGCAAATTAAAAAAGCTCATGATTTAGAAACAAAATTAAAAGCGTATGAATATTATCTTAATGCTATACAGCGAGATGGTATACCTTACGAAATAATATCTGATACATTACCGTATGTAGAAGAAGAGATAAATAATATTTTATCACATATTGTAGATTTTAAATTAGAGTTTAGTGTTGATGGTAAGAATATATTAACAGATATTAAATACGGTGATAATAAATGGTCTCTAGATATGACATCAGGTATGGAAAAATTTATATCATCATTAGCTATCAGAGTTGCATTAATTAATATATCAAGCTTACCTAGACCTACATTTTTAGCAATAGATGAGGGTTTTGGAAATCTAGATTCAAATAATATAAATTCTATTGCATTATTATTCGACTATTTAAAAACAGAATTTGATTTTATGTTAGTAATATCTCATATAGACGTTATGAGAGATATGGTAGATGATCTTATCGAAATTTCAAGAAACAATCAGTTAAGTAACGTTATTTATTAGTTCTCGATATTTATATATGATATCTACGCTAAAGTAGATAGACATATGGAGAATTAGTAATGATAAAAAGGTACGGTACAGTCGACCCACGCTTTCAGGAAGATGTATTAATAATAGATACAAATACCGATTCTTCATATTTCAAAGTTTCTGATTTTCCTTCCGAACTTACTGCTGGTAAAAACATGTTTAAAATATATGGTGACAGACACTTATTAAGAGTTGATAAGCCAATATTAATATCAGTTACAGATGTTAACGGAAACCCTATTTACCATCATAATACAACATACATAGATTCAACGGGTAGAGTTGTTATAAGCCCATATATATACCCTGACACTCCGCCTGGGACAGGTAAGGTGCAAATATTAGCAATAGCAAAAAAACGAATAAAAGGGAATGATATTAAAGGATTTTGGGCTAATAAGTATAATGTATTGTGGTCACGAGATATAGCTATTGATCCTATTAAAGTTAATACATCACCTGTGCTATTCAAAAAAATACCAGGTTTAAAAATAGTAGAAAATGTTAGAGAATATTTAACACAAACATATGGTACAGGTACAGCACAGCATACTGCATCGAGTGATGATATAGGAGGGAATACGACATACGCATATCCTGGATTTGGATCTGCGTATATAGTAGTAAATAGTAATACAGGAGTGTTTTCAGCATCCATGGAAGGTGGACTATTAACAGTACCTGAGCCTGGAGTTGTTATAGGTGCTGGTAATTCATTCCAGCCAGGTGAAACGGCAGAGTATACTACCGTTATACACGAAGTAATATCCTCTACACAAATTAGAGTATCACCTTATTCTATGGCTTTACAATCACAAGAGCAGGTAGGAACAGAATATCCACCATCATATGTTTATACACCTTATAATTATGAACCAACGGCGTTTACTGTAGATCCTCCATATGAAATAAGCTATCAACAAGAAGCAACACTAAATACAGGATCATTAAACTCCCAATCATTTGCAAGTATAACATTAAAAAATCTAACGCCAGTGTGTGGTAATATTCATAACATTAAAACATATATAAGGAGTCACGGATTTGCAGATTTTCAATTAGTAGGAGATAATATACTTGTAGAAAGGGATTTACTCATGATACCTAATGCTGATTTAGCGTTTGATAGGTTTGGGAGATTTTATAGTCAAGAAACTATAAATAACTACTGGGCATCTGAATCAGTAAATCAATCTATTAATTTTAGAAATGTTTATGATAATGATGTTATGATATCTTCATTAAGAATAACAGGAAGTAGCGGGTTAACTGAAGAAGATGCATATATAAAAACATATTGTATACCTAAAATTGAAGTATATAAAGACAATGAATATGAAATAAAATTTAGAGCTATTGCAAAGAAATTTGATGGTCAGGAAGTAAAATCTAAAATGGCTGTGTATATATCAGGGAGTAATATACCTAATAGTGATGATAGACAAATTGGTGAAAAAATAGTGCAACTCAGTGCAGATGGAGAAACGCAACAGAATTGGACCACTACAGCAATTGACTCACAAGGAAATGCATGGGCAGAACTACAAACAACCCAACCAAAAGGTCTTATGACCTCTCCAACAGATACTGGCTGGAATAATACCTATACAAGTACATTCACGCAAGAATACGCAGCATCGTGGCCGAGTAATTCAACTGCAAATGTAGATGTACAATTTGGAGTAGGTGATGATAAATTGCTAGACCTACCATTTATACCTAGTAAAGATGACGATATACAAATAGTATTTGCAGTTGAATCAGGTGATTGGTATATAAATGATGTTGTTTTACAGGGAGCTATAGACTACCAATTTACACCAAATCATACATTTATTGAAGTACCGGTAGACGCACCAAGACAAGATGACATATTAGATTTTAGATTTGAATTTTACAACGCAGCTGGTCAGCAAGCAAATATATCATTATTAACAGAATCAATTAATTTTTCAGGTAGCAATCTATTTATAAGTGGTAATAATAATGTACTTTCAGGATCCATTATAATAGGTGATGGATTTGTAATGGAAGGATTTACCGTAGCAGAAAATACATTATCAGATGGGTAACATATGGCAAATTTAAGAACACATACATATAGAGGATTTAATTACGCAACTGGAAGTGCTGCTACCGGCTCAGGTATTATGATGTGGTCTGGCTCCATGTTATTGGGAAAAAAAGATGGAACAAATCAAACACCATATCATGGTGTAGGATTAGAGGCTATAGCTAGCAGTGAAAGTTATTTTAGGTTTAGATCGAAAACAGGATCAGGTGCAGGGGCAGGAAGTGAATTTGAAGTTAGATCAAAAAAATTCTTTTTCGGTAGTCCATCATCATACATATCTGGCTCAGGGGATGGTACAATTGGAATATCATCATCTAATTTTGAATTAAATGAAAGTGGTGATGTTATAATGCAGGGAACTATTCAAGTAGAATTGGGTGGTGATATTGGTGGATTGCATATTGGAACAACTCAATTAACATCAAGTGGTGGTAAAGTAATATTAGATAGTGACGGACCTTATTATATTTCATCATCAGCGTTCAAAGTAGATGGAGATGGAGCGATAACTGCAAGCGCTGGGTATATAGGCTCTAAAGCAGGTGGATGGGAAATTT
>Ga0181420_1000109_pt1 | contig 29627 bp, 27 predicted proteins | sample 43SPOviralmetaG_FD_130145 | JGI IMG/M metagenome (GOLD analysis project Ga0181420, IMG submission 130145) | Marine viral communities from the oligotrophic San Pedro Time Series (SPOT) site, San Pedro Channel, CA, USA - 43 SPOT_SRF_2013-05-22 | ecosystem: Environmental > Aquatic > Marine > Strait... | reverse complement strand
ATTTTGGTGGTCAGAATATTCAACGACATGTTCTACCTTCCTGATGAACAGGACGAAGAGAGAGACATGACTCTTGCCTCTGTTATTGCAACAATAAGGGACTCGGATTCTTTTAGACTCCTTCCTTCACACGTGAGGAACAACCGTGACTGTCAGCCTACAGCTATGAAGAATAAGCTCGAGCAATACCTGTTGGAGAAGTTCGACTGTCTTTACGAGAAGAGAAGGCAGAGATTAGTAAAAGGGTTTAGAAGAAACCGGGAACAGGACAACGGCTCCTTGTACTCGGGGAATGACTACGATTTACTTACTGTAGAGGATGACGAATATACTGAAGTACTTTAATTTCTTAAAAAAATATCTTCTTTCCATATATACAATGTCATTAGGTAGAACTTTTGTTAGCTACCCTGAAAGTAGAGTTCGAGCAGCGTTCAGCCCTGGGCAACTCAGAGGCGGACCTGGAATGAAGAACCTTATATCACCTTTCTACCCTTCCGAAACTCAGCCATCGTTAAACAGACTCCATACAATAATAGACATAGACAAGGGAAGAGTTCCCGACAATCCAAGACTGCAGGGAGGAAGAATCCCCGAGGATGTCTACGTTAGACACCCCTTCTTTTTCGGTGGTGCGAACATCCGCTCATATGCCAGAGTTCGATAAAAATTAATTTTTTCTTATCTTTAGGTATATAAGATGCACACTATAACTTTATCCCGTGCAAACATCGTCGGAGACGACAACAACAGACTAGTGTACAACCTTCCTGGTAGTAAGAATTTAGAAGGAGCGGAGATAGCCCTGGTCGATCTATTTATGTACTACAGTTGGCTTAACATCAACGCCCAGCCTTTGGCAAACAACACTTTCTCTATTGTTTGGCCGGCAATGACTGAAATAGGAGGTATAAACACAACAGGCAACACGGAAATACCAATAGTAATTCCAGACGGTCTTTACGAAATATCTGACATCAACAGTTTCTTACAACAGTGGAGCATAGACAACAACTATTACTTAATTAACTCATCCACAGGGGAGTACGTATACTTCATCCAGTTGCAGACAAATGTAACGAGATACGCCTGTCAGGCAAACTCGTTTACAATTCCGACAGGTGCAGCTCTCCCAGCAGGTTACACAGCTCCTGCTGGAGGGTTTGCCAACAGTATTTACACGCCCATTGGAGCTGCTGGTGGAACCTCAACGGTCGCAAACCAATCCCCGGGTTGGTATTTTCCAGCCAACTTTAATGACATTCTTGGGTTTACAGCAAACACATATTTTCCCGGTCCTGGTGCTTCTGTATTCACTACTGCTGATGCTTTTCCTGATGGGAATGCGTCTATAATATCCACCCAGGCACCAAATGTTCAGCCAAATAACGTAATTTACTTGAATTGCAATTTGGTATCGAATGGGTACTCAAACCCGAGTACTTTCCTTTATCCAGTTCCAGCGAAGTCCTCAATCGGAGACCTTCTCTCAATAGAGCCACCTGAGTTTGCCTGGAATAAGCTTATGCCAGGACAGGCTAGTCAGGTAATTCTAACACTTACCGATGTACAAGGACAGCCTATAAAGATCCAAGATCCAAACATCCTCATCACCTTGATTATCAAGGATAACGAGGACAAACATCCAAATATAGGCCACACTACAACCGGCGGAAAGCCATCCAGTATGGAAGTACAAAGGTTTAGCATGAACCCTACAAACAACCAGTCCGATAACCAGCACCACAATTTACATAGAAAATGGGGTTAAATAAGCGACGATTTTCTCTTCTCTACTTGTAAATGGACAGGTTTAACGACCAAAAAATAAACCAGTACTTAACGGAGTTCGGAAGGGAAGCACAGGAATTAGACAAAGAAATGAGGGAAGCAACAACAATAGAAAAAGAGAAGCCCATCAAGACGAGACAAGCCCTAGTCCAGGCAATGGTCTACAAATTGTACTCCTTGAGATCAGCAATAAGAAAAGAGAAGGAAAAAGAAGTTTAAAATATTTAGGCAATGTATAAAATGCCTCAATATTTATACAGACCAGCTTGCAGGGGACCTACAACCCTCATTCACCAAGAAAGCAAAGTCAACCACGGTAATGCACAGCTAACTCCAGGAGGGACGGGTGTTACTTTACCTGAAAAGGTTGCCCAGAAGGAAGCAACACGGCTAGGACTGTCTGGAGCTCTCCAAGATAAGATAGGAAAGCTAAAATTACATGACAAAGAGGCCAAAAAGAAGAAACTGAAGGAGAATAAGCCTATCATATTCTCTATTTAGGTGCGTTCTTCCAAAATATTTTCTGGATACAGGATATATACAGAGAATGAGCGGTGATTCCCTAGTTTACGACATGTCCAATATGACAGAAGGCAGCCCCTCCGTCTTCGTGAAGCGCGATTGGTTAAACATTCAAGACCAAATGAACGGTAATTATGGCTCCAACCAAATTATTATCGACACGTCAGCTTTAGCGAATAGCAACAAGTATATGGCATACAGAGAGGCTTATTTGAGCATTCCCCTTGTTTTGTCAGTTGCATCGCCAAAAGTAACAACCATTCAGCTTAAAGGTCCAGTCAACTCTGGACAGACTGGTATGAACGCCGGTGTTGTCATCGTATCGACTGGTCTTCAGATCACAGCAGCTCAAACTGCTGCTATTAACGGAGCCGCAGTAACTGGAGCTGCCGGTGTAACCACTATGGCCAACCCAGCAGTAACCGGAACAGGTGTTGTTGCTTTCACAGGTACAACTTCTGTTGCTGCTGGTACTGAAATAACCATCACTGTGACCCTCAACACTGGTTTCCAAGACTTCTTCGGAGGAACACCAACTTTCGAGGACTCTAGAATCGTTGGATTGAAGTCATGGTTTGGGAGTATTATTCACTCTCTTACCCTAGACTACGCAGGAACCACTATCTTGCAACAAACCCCTTGGCAGAGCATGTGGACTCAATTCGGTCTTCTTACTACTCTAGGCCAATCTGACCTTGACATGAACGCCTCAACGATTGGTTTCTACCCTGACACAGCAAACGGATTCCAGTTTGCTAGCGGATCATCAACTGGTGGTGAAGGAGCACTATGGAACGTTCCAGGTGGTCTCATCGGAGCCCAGGCATCTTCTGCAGCAGGTTTAACAGGTGCAGGTAACTTGGGATGGGCAATGAGACAGCTCAACACACTTACGGACGCACAAGCCCTTGCTGGTGCAGGTACCACAACCTTTAGCGTTCTCCAAACACAAACGCAAATGGGCAGCTTGTACAGAAGCATGGTTTCGAGCTACGTCAACAACGGTGGAAACACTGGTATTGTTTATCAAATACAGGCACAAATCTACCTTAGACACATTCACTCTTTCTTTTCGCAGGTTCCTCTCCTAAAGGGTGTTTTCTTCCGCCTTACTTTGAACATCAACCAGCCTTACGTATGCGTAACCAGAGGTACTTCCGCAGGTACCAACGCATTGGCCATTAAATCCATTGTAAGTCCTCTTGGTGGTGTTGTTCCTATCCTCATTGCAGGATTAAATGAGCCCGATGTCAACTTAGTTCTCCCATCTTCAGGCGAGGAGATTGCCATCCGCTCACCAGCTGCGTTGACGGCAACAGGAAACCCATCCCCTACTGATCTTTGTGTAGCACTGAACGTAGGTAACACAATCCTTAACCAGACACAGCTCAACTTGCTAGGCTCATCAACACAGACTCAATTAAACCAGAGCTGCTTTTTGTATGTTCCCTCATACACTTTCAACCCCTCATTCGAGGAGAGCTACTTGAGTCGTCCAACAAAATCAATTGTTTACTCCGACATATACCAATTCACCACATCCTCAGTGAAATCAGGATCCCAATTTAATTTCCTTTTGACGAACGGTATCAGCAACATAAAATCGGTGCTAATCCTCCCATTTTTCCCCAATATTCTTACTAGCGGTGAGTTAGGTGCCACATCAACTGTTGGATACCCAGTATACCAATCACCATTCGACTGTGCCGGATGTGGTCCAACTTCCCCTCTTACATCCATCCAAAACTTCAATGTTGTTGTTGCTGGTCAGAACATGATCTACAACACTCAACAGTACAACTTCGAACAATTCTTGAACCAACTTGCAGGCGTGAACAGCATCAACGCAAACCTAACAGATGGTCTTACAAGTGGTTTGATAGACTTCAAATCCTTCCAACAAGGATATTCGTACTATTACGTAAACTGTTCTAGGATGCTCCCAATAGACGAAGCGGTCCCCAAATCCGTCAGCATCCAGGGTACAAATATCTCCCAGTCGTCGGTACAATACTTGTGCTTTATCGAATATGGGGTTCAAGTGTCAGTAGATGTCTTGACTGGCGCAAGGGTATAAATACTCCCAGACAAAATGAATATAAAGAAAAAATAAACAATTCAATTGGCTCCGGCCATTTTCTCTTAATCTTTTAATTAATAGCAAAATCTAATAATTAAAAATGTGCATATCTCACGTTCCTCATTTCAGGTGCATCCATTGCACTAGGAAACTGACCGCACACTCTACAGAGCGATTCACACTGAATACCAATGCAGTCGTTGCAGTACGAAGCTGGACACATGGGGCAGTAAGACATGAACTCCGCGGAGAACCTATGACAGTTTGCGCAGATATGTCTCGGACAAACAGACAGTTCGCATACTACCTTCCTACTAGCTTCCTGTCTATCTATGAACGAACACAGAAGGGAAGACCGCCCTAGTATATCCTCTTCCATGAACTTGATGTACTCCTGCTTAGTCTGTTCGTCTACCTTTATACAGTGAAAGTAATTCCAGCAGGCCTTGTGCATAACCTTTGGACAACCTGCAACTCCGCAAACCTTGGGTATTTCGTCTGATGTTTCGAATAGCTCTTTACAACCGAAGCACCTTTTCTCTAAGGTAGGACTTCTGACGCAGTCTGGACGTGCGTAGGTATTCCAGTAATTGTACCATTTGTTGTATCTATACTTCTCTTCGTTGTGGTATCCGTTCCCGAAGTGTTCTCCAGTAAGAAACTCGTAGCACAGCTGGTTTCTTTCGCGCCAGTAAGGAGGCCTGTTTTTCTTTGCTTCTCTTTCCTTTCTTTTTCTCTCTTCTTCTTCTCTTTCTTCTCTCTCTTTTTCCTCTTTCTTGGCTTTTCTTTTCTGCGCAGCCACTAGTTTTTCTAAGTCCGACTTCTCTCTCCTTTTAGGCTTTACTTCCTCCATTAGTTCTCCTAACCTCACTTCAGAGTCATTTTTCTCTTCTCTCACGAAAGAAGCTCGGCGGGAACCCCGCATTGTTTTTGTGCGTCTCTCCATGGTGGGTTCGATTGTGACGAAGTCTCTTTTTCAGCGAAGCAGGTTTTTTTTTCTCCGCTGATTTCACAGTCTCTTCACAATCGAACCCCATGCAGACCACGATAGATTTTGCAGCCGTTTCACACAAAATGGAATCAATTAAGGATCTCGTAACCCAAGGCCCTGTCTCTGTTGCAAAGAAGTACTTCTTAACAGAGGAAGAAGCTTCTCATGCACTGGTTGTCATGACCTCTCCTCACGCAAGAAAGTCTTCATTGAGATTTCCCTGTAGTACTGCAGGGCTGAGAAAACTGTGCAACATGAGGATAGGAGTATGGGATGCAAATGACTCTACAAATCAGTGTGTGGATGTGCCGATGTTCTACTATGACTGGTATTACAACAAAACAAAAGGGTTCGCGGGAGTAGTTGAGTACGGAAAGATTCTCGGACAGGAAGAATGGAAGAGATGCGAATCAACTGGACTGTGGTTTAAGATGAAGCCACAGATGACTTGTCAGATATCCACTTGCAGGGCATGCGAACCGTACGAAAGAGTCTTCGAAGGTCAGAACAGACTTATTGTCAAGTTTTATTACTGGGATCCTGAGTGCAGGGATTTTCAGTCTTACCTTCGTTTCTTCCAGAGGTTCTTTCTTCTTTTTGAGAAGGACAGAATGAAAAACCCTGGTCAGCCTTACGACTTCAGGCAAGCGAGACTGATGATGGTAAAGAGACAAGCAACTGGAGACTTTAACTTTCGGTACAATTTTTCAGAAAACTTTATTACAGAGTACGTCCGTAATCACCTTAGATTTGCTCAAATGGATCAAATAGTAGATTTGCCGTTAGAGATCCAAGTGCAAATCTTCAACACTGTCTTGAACGACACCATTCTACTGGCATCTTCCGACGAAGTAAAGAGGTGGACAGAAGAGTATAAGAACGATTCATCCAACGACTATTGGACTCAGTGCTACGACGTGGACGATGAAATAGAACTGGTTGATCCTAAGTGTCTGGACGTAGCGTACTTGCAAGATCCAGAGAAGATCCCGTTCTTCGTTGCTCAGAAGCTCCACAAACTGATTCCTCTAGGGTGTCGTGTGTCTTCTTTCAGGATGAGAGAGTATCACAGGAAGCACCAGGTTGTTTTCCACGAGAAGTACAAGGAAGCTTAAGGAGCGAAGTTGTTGTTAAACCTATTTTCTTCTCCTTTTTCTGTTTCTTTGGAAGGAATAGTTCCGACTAAGTCTTTAGGTAGTGGTACTTTTTTAGGGTTTTCTTTACTTAAAAAGAAATGTTTTAAGATCCATTCATTTTTTTGGTAGTCTAGAGAGTCGTTCAAATCATCGAACGGTAAAAGAAAGATCTCTGTATCAGTCTTAAGGTTGTTTGTCATGAATCGTTTATCGTTTATAAAGTGAGCAAAGGCAAGCTGCCAAAAGCCACAAGCGTTGTTTACAATTGACTGAACGTCCTTAGTAGGGTGCCACGGTTTAACACCGAAGTTCTCCTTTATTAGTTTCGTTACTATCTGAGGAGGGCCTTTACCGTACGAGTCGAAGTAGACGGCACCTATGTGTCCATTATTTGCTTTCTTGACTTGAAACCCTGTCCAGTGTGAGCCTTCGTTTGGTCCTTCCTCGTCGTCTGCATCTTCCAAGTTTATCATGTAATACTTGTTAGGTTTCAGCTTCTTTGGCAGCAAGTCCTTGAATCCACAGAACTCAAGAGGAATGCCCATCTTCGGAGCAATATCTTCTATCTGTCCGTTTGTTAACATTATCTATAAATGATGAATAGATAATTTTAAATTAAAATGTTCCTAAATGCTTAACCTTCCATTCGCGATGCTAATGCAGGAGGGAATTGAGTGTGGAAGAAAAAGTTCTCCGAAACTGGCTGAGGCATTAGAGCAGGGTTCGACAAGCACATAAGATTGCCTCCAGCTCCGACGTTGGTGATACCCGAAAGTTGGCCGTTTGGTCCGATAGCTCCTCCACGGGTTCCGGCGTACAAGCCACTACCATAAGCCTCCGTTCTCCTAGCGCCTTTCGGTACCCTCAATTTACCACCGCGGGTACCAGCGAACATGCCTTTACCACGAGGCTTTCGCATAGTCTCAACAAGGTCGATAGCTTGACGTACACGGCTTTCTCCTCGCTTTCTTGGTCTGTTTTCTCCGATGTCTTCAATAAGGTCAACTACTTTTCGCTTCACGCTTGCTCCTTTTGGTTTTCTACCATGCATCATCTTCTCCGTCATCTGGTCCTTCCATGAATCGCTGGCTGCACGACCAGGCAGGTCCAAGGGGATAGAGGACGACGGATCGCCCCTGGCTAAGGATCCTCCGTGAGCGCCAGCGAAGATACCTTCTCCTCCCATTGCTCCCTTCAGTGAGTCTATTGCTATTTTTTGAATAGTTGGGTTACTCGCAATAGAGCCAATATGCTTTGTGATGTCTTTCATCTTTAGCTTACCTCCGGCTATAAGGCCTGCTCCCATAGCTTCCTTTGCCATGTCTAAAGCTAAGTTTTGGACAGTAGGGTTCTTAGCTATGCTGCTTATTGCACCTGTAATGCTTTTCATCTTTAATTTGCCACCCTTAACTTTCTTAGCTGCTTCCGATGCAATCTTTTTTGCAATGGCTTGGACTTGTGATGCTCTAACCGCACCTCCCCTTGCTGCTGGTCCGGCAGAGATGCCAGAACCTTCCATGTGCTTGGTGTAGTCGCTAATTATTGGCGTGCCTAATTGGTTGGTAGTGTGTATGAAGGAATGGCCCATGTCCTTTAAGAATCCTTCTCCACAGGCTCGGACTGCCTTTCCCTTAGCTAAGTTCTTTACGTCCTTTACTGGGTTGCCCTTAAATCCCTTCAACTTTCCTGCTCTGGCAGACGGTCCTGCCGAAATGCCTGCTCCTGCCATCATTTCAGCTCCGCCTACTAAACCGTCCACTCCACCCATAGCGTTAAAGCCTTTCTTAAAACCGCTTGTAAAGTCTTTGAACCCTCCCATTTTAAGTTTTCCACCAGCCATTATGCCGGATCCTTCTGATCTGTTTCTGTGGAGCTCCTCGGTGCCTAACCTGATTACGGCCTTTCCACCCTTCTTTCCAGCCTTCATCAATTTCTTGATGTTGTCTTCGGAAAGGAAGGCGGGAACACCTGACCCTTTTGCAGCTAGGGCTGCACGAACTGAGTGTCCATTTCTAAGTTTGGACATAACCGCTTTAGACATATCAGCTAAATGTACAGGATGCATCTTATTATACACTTCAAATAGAAAATAATCTGGCGAATTCGCAATCTTTTTATCTATCATGTTTATATAAAATGAAATTTACTCAATTCGTTAAGCAATATTTAGCAACGAACAAGGACTCTGGATTAACTTACAGAGATGCTATGAAAGACGACGGAGTGAGATGCGCGTACAAACAGTTTGAGGCGGATCTTTGCAAGAAAGGGATAGTGAGAGAACCAGAAAAAAGACCGGAACCTAAAAAGAGATATAATAAGAGTGCAAGCTGTGGAGATAATGTTATTAACCAATATATAGACACCAATAAAGAAAACATCCCGCCAAAGTGGTCTCCTGCTCCTACAGGTCCTCAACCACAACCTCCGTCTCAGAGACCTGGATTCCCTCCTCCTCCTGCAAAAGCTCCGAGGGCATCTTATCAACAAGACCCTTTCCAACAGATGGCTCAGAATGAGTATTGGCAGAGGAATCCCGCGCTACTCGCACAAGCAAGAAGACAGTACGAGGAAGCAATGTCTCAAGCAGAGCAAGTGAGAGACACGGCAGAGAGAGAACAGCAGCCAGTTCCTGAGTTCATTCTCCCTGCTGAGAGCATAGACGGAGAGATACCTGATAGCATGATGACATCTCCTCCTCTTTCTACTATTCCAAGTGTGACGCAGGATTCATCGTTCTTATCTGCTCCGTCCGGATTAAGCGGGACAACTGACGACTTCGAGTTTAACCAATCTCTTGACCCGGAAGAAGAGTCTGCTGCTACTCCTGCACCGCCTCCTTCGTTCCGTGGAAGGAAAACACAAAAGCCAAAGATTCCTCCACCTCTTATGTCTCAGGGAGTAAAGGAGGGTCCTCAAAGAACTATATCTAAAGTGGAGGACATACCGGAACAGGAATTATTCGAAATAATAGACGAAGAACTGATGAACAGTCAGGCAGCTGTCTCAAGAGAGCAAGTAATGCAAGAACTCATGAAGGCGAAAGAAGACAGCACTGCTTTAGTTCAATCTCCTCTGCAGCCCGGAGGAGTACGGTTCACTGACGAAGAAGAAGCAGCTAAGTTACTAGAAAGTATTTTCGACTACGTAATGGATGAGGCGTTAGAAGATGGAGGAAAATGGACAGCAATGCTCGGCACTGTTCCCAGTGCTCTAAAATCTGTAGCAAGAGACAAGAAAAAGGCAGAAGGGAAAGACAGGAAGACAATAAGGAAAGAAAATGTGGACTCGATACTGGAGGTAATGGAAAAGTACGAACCTGTCCTGAAGGCGGCAATGGAGAGGGTAGCGGAAGACGCTCGTCAAGCAAAGGAGAGATCTGCCGACAAAAGTATGCGAAGGCTGGAGAAGAAGAAACAATCATTGGGAAGAATAGACGAACGCGAAGAGGGAAGAAAAAAGGCAAAGTTTGGAACGAAGGAGTACAGAGCGGAACAGAGACAGAGAATAAGGGATGGAGTAAGAAACTCTAACCCCAACGTCATGCCCGCAAACGACCACTTGGGAAGTCCACCGAGCAGGGGAATAAGGCCTATTTCAGAGACAATGCAGTACAGACCAGACGTTCCTTTTGCTTACAGTGCACGTTTTCATCCCGGAAGAAAAGTAGAGGGAAGTGGAATGGACGACGACAGGAAAGACAAACTCAAAGAACTAATTTCTGCTTTAATAGACGTAATATAATCTTTTTTCTATATATACAATGAGAGTACTGAGTTTAGCAAAGAAACCAGGAACTGCCTACGCACGAAGGGTGAACTTTGTGAGTGGAGGAGCCCTGTCAGATGATCATCCTGCAAGAAGGGCGGGCTTAATTGAAGACGGAATAATGAAGATACCTCTTGATGAGTTAGAGGACGATGAAGTAACTATGGACCCGACTAGAACACAGGTCTATAGGGACGAGGATATGCACAACTGGCTGAACATACAGCATAACCAGGGTTTCAGGATAGGTCATCCTGAGACAGAAAGGAGACCGACGTGGCCGACGAGGAGAGAAATGACATTGGGCGACTACAGAAGATTCAATGGACCTGAACCTGCGGAGTTCCACTCAGAAGTAATGGAGATGGTGGATAGGTTCTCGGATGTATTGACGGCAAACGGGATACCAGAGGAAGACTGGGAAAACTGGGTGGATGTTATAATGCCGAGGTACGGACTCGAGACACCGCAAGATCTAGAAGACTTCTTTGACGAGGAAGAAGAACGACAGGAAAGGAGAGCCAGTGACAGGGTTCCTTCCTCGCCTTCTCTTGCAAGTGTGGACGAAGAGGAAGAAGAGGATGCCGTGACTAACATGTTAGAATACTACACAAACCGCATGGACAACGCAGTGGTAAGCGAAGACAGAATGATGCTAGACATGGCGTACGGTCAGGCTGACGCAATGCTGGAGGAAGACCTGGCGGCAGTAGCTGAGCAACATCACAGGGATTACTTGAGGAGGTACTACGAGCAGGCTCTCTCCCGTTTACCCAGGAGGTCTGAAAGGGTAAGAGAAAGACAAGAGGAAGACGAGGAGGATTTCAACCCGGATAGAACAAGACGAAGGTTCACTTAACCTGTTTTAACCATATATTAACCATAAAAGTGCATATTTATAGTCAATTATTAAGGCAATAGGTTAATAAAATCGATTTTATTAATCTGTTATTGCCTATTTAGCTTAATTTTCTACTATTTATGAGCAAATTAAGCATATATATATGTTTAAAAGTTACCTATATAGGTAATATCGATTCTCCCTTTGTACTGTCTTGTTGAACCTAGGTCATAGTGACCAACAAACACTGCGTAGTCACCCTCCCTGAGTTGACCGACAAAGTTCATTGACAGAGGGTACCTCGCTCCGTCTATGGCCTGTCCTGTGTTTAGTCCTATTATGTCCGCTGTGGGATCAAGGTCCAAACGCAAGTAAGTGTAGCTGTTTCCGTTACCTCCTATTGTTGACCCGTCCCACTCTCCTGTCATCTGCACATTGAAAGTGTGTCCGTTTAATGCAGGTGGGATCCTTAGTAATATGTTTCCAGATGGGGAAGTAGACATAAGGACATATGCAGCTACAGTGGAAGATATGAGAGAGACTGGGTCAAGCTTGTTTGCTCCTGGTGCTGTTACTGACTCTCCGCACACACATCCCGCACTCATTGACTGTGGACTTAAGTAACCGTTCAGCCAAAGAGGCATTATGCCAGACGCAGAAGCGATTTGGTTTGGCAACTTAAAGTTCACAGAAGCTTGAAGACCAGGGGTGTTCAATGAGTCTCCTGCGAAGATCGACTGCTGTGCGTTGATTGTAGATCCTCCTTCTATATTTCCTCCTGTCTTCACAAAGTCGTTGACGCTTACTCCTTGTATGTTGAAAAGGTTGAAAGCTCCACCGTCTAAGTCCGCAGTCATTGGGTTCGTAACGAACCCTGCAAGAGAGGGTATCGATGCATCTACGTATGCTTTCGTAGCAGCGTCTTGGGCGAGAGAAGGGTCCTGCATGTTGTTTATTTGAAATGTCCCTGCATCCAAGTCCACTACCATTGGATTCTGAACATAACCTGTCAAACTGGGAATGGACGAGTCAACGTAGGACTTAGTTGCTGCGTCTTGGACATTGATGGGGTCAGCCATGTTCTCAATCCTGTTCAAACTGAGACGTACTCTACCGTCTTGAAAGATGGTCATTTTGTTTACAAGAGATCCTCCGTTCTCTTTACAGAAGAAGTTTAAGTCAGCTCCGTTAAGAAGTGTGTCAGAACTGATAATTTGCGACTGCACAGCTGACTGAGTGGCACCAAAGAACTGGAGACGAGGGTCAGTAGCTCCAGTAATAGTAACACTCTTTGCGACATCGAGGATATCTTGCGGAGCGGGAATACCCACACCGACAGTGTTTGTTGCTGTGTCGACAAATATTGGTCCGTTCGTAGGATGTCCAATCGGGATTGTTATATTGAGTGCAGCGCCGACAAATCCGAGAGCTCCGACCAGATTAGCGGACTGTATGTCGTTGCTGTTCATGTTTATTGAGTTAAGAAATCCTACTGTACCTACTCCACCGTTGTCTGCAATTAAGTTGGTGTTTGTTTGGTTTGTGGAGACAGAAGAGGAAGCAGTAAGGGTGCTGCACGTTATCGCGTTTTTGACATCTAAGTTCCCAGACATAACGTTCTGTCCACCTGCGAAAAAAGAAAGAGACTGCTCTACGTAAGTATTAACTACAGCAGGTATAACTGTAGCGGGAGTAACAACTTTCCAGGACGAACCGTATGTTCCTATTGTTCCTTTTCCGTCCTGCTGGTTGTATGTCCTTAATTCCCACGTCGTACTTGGCGTGACGCAGTTAAGGTAAACGTACATTCCTGAAGATCCATCGTCAGCGACCTTAATAGAGTCCCATATCGGTGTGTCAGACTCGCAGAGGTTTGCGTGCACGTTAACATGCGCCCTATCAGCGAAGGCGCTTACTGTGAATATAGTTGTCTGTTTAAACCCTGCGTCTAAACACCTGCTTACGACCAGAATACTTGCTTCTCCATCTGCCCTAGGATCCATAGCTGCTACTAAGTAGCCGTTTCCAGCTGCTACTGCACCTTGGTTGAAGTACAGTTGGGCTGCACTGTCGTTTAGTTCTGGCATATTGAAGATGCTGAATCCTGCTGCATCTAAATCGGCAGTCATTGGATTAGTTACTCCTGCTCCTGTGGTAACACTGACGCTTCCTCCTCCGTTGTCAACAAGAGTTCCATTAGATACGTTTATGTCTGTTACGTTATTCACTACCACTGTACCGTCTTGTACAGTCAGAGGGGCACCTCCTCCTCCTCCTGTTGCAGAGTTTTGGTAAGTACCGTCTCCCCATATTACTCCATATATGAGACTGGCCACACCTTGTGCAACAGGGTAGTCGAGGGAATTTGCAGATGTGCTCGAACTGGGGAAGTTATCCCGATTAAAAATATTGAGTTCTTCGTAAGGCTTTGCTTGGTTCGACATTACGTTATAGTATAATAAAATAAATTAATGTCTAAATTTACGCCGATCGCAATAAATCCTCTGCTTCCTCCTGTTGCCTTTTTATTAGTACAGGGGCTACTTCCTTATGGTACCTCTCAGTGCATATTGCCATAGCATCGTCTAAACCTCGCGGAAACAAGAAGTTCCTTTCCGGTGTTATTTCCTGGGCCGCCATCTCGACAACAAGGTGAGCAATGTCCTCCAGAAGAACTGTCTCTTCGTGTACTATGCCTTTCCGCAATGACCTCTCTATTTTGTACTTCCCTACATCGCCAGTGCTGACTACTCTTATGCTGTTGCACATATCTCTGTGGAAGAAGAGTACCTCGTTGTCTTTATAGGTGACAGCAGGATTTCCTTCTAGTATTCTCTTTAACTTTTCCAAGTCCATATAGTTTAGCTAAATATATTTTTAGGTTAATTCCTGCCGATTTTATTTATTACGTTAATTTATAATGGACTCTGCAGAATTTAAGGAATACATAAAAGAAAAAAGACCTTCTTTGTCTAAGTCTTCAATCAACACCTACGGCAGCATCCTCAGGAGCCTTCACCGAAGCCTAGAAGGGACAGACGAGGTCTCTCCTGGGTTTTTTGACAGAACGACTAACGTTCTGAATCACTTAAAGGACATCCCCCCATCAAAGCGTAAAACTGTGTTAAGTGCTTTGGTTATAGTCACTGATGGAGAACCACAGAAGAAGTACAGGGAGCTCATGATGGAAGACATAGGAGAGCATAGAAAGGAGATAGAACAGCAAACAAAGACTCCTCAGCAGCAGGAGAACTGGGTGTCCCAAGAACAGATTGCACAGAAGTACAAAGAATACGAAAAGACGGCTGCTGCTCTCTACAAGAAAGGAAACCTTACAAGGAAAGAAATACAGGAGTATCAGCAATACGTAATTCTCGCACTCCTATCAGGTAAGCATATTGTCCCAAGAAGGGCTAAGGATTACGTTGACATGAAGCTGAGAAACATAGACAAAGACAAGGACAACTACATAGGCGACAAGCAGCTTGTATTCAATTCGTATAAGACTGCAAAAACGTATGGCAAGCAGACTATAGCACTCCCCACTAAGTTGAAGAACATCCTGAAAAAGTGGGCTCAGCTAAACCCTTCTGACTATTTACTGATTGACAGTAATATGCACCCGCTGGGAGGACCTGACCAGAGCAGCAACGGAGCAGTTAAATTGAACCAACGCTTAGGACGAATATTCGACGGAAAGAAAGCCGGTGTAAACATTATGAGACACAGTTACCTTACTGACAAGTTCGGGGAAACTATAGCCCAGAAGAAAAGAATTGACAAGACGATGGGGGATATGGGATCGAGTAGTCAGATGCTGACCACGTACGTGAAGGAAGACGAATAGCGTAATATAGGATAATGAAAACAATACGTAATCAGCGACGATTTTTTTTAATTATTAAGACTATTAATTACATCATCATCGTATACTAGTACAACTTCGTCATGAGAGAGATTTGTCCAAGGAGGTTGCCTGGGGTCCGCAAGCTGCCACGCTAGTCTTCCATGCCTTGCTGACCATAGGTTTATCACATGAGAGTAACCTCTCTGTACTTCATCTATAAAAGTAATTTACTTTGTTAATTATTTAATAGTTGTAATTTAACCAGCTATCGGAGATTGCTCCGGGGCTTGTGAAATTATTTCTTATTCTACTACCTATGATAGCTCTCATTAATTCCCCGGTTGGGATTTGCCACGGGCCTCTCTCATGTCTTATTTCTTGGACCCTATCGAATATTACTTGCTCTCTGTCCTGCTCTTCTTGAGTTGGTGGTTCTCTGTGTCCATTGCCTTGTCTGTAGGGCAATAGCCACAAAGCATCAGAGGCTTCTCTGTATCTGACCATGTGGTCTACAATTTGCTCTGTTGACATGTTGTCATAGCTAGGAATCCATTTCTTCATACTCCTAAGAAACCGCTCGTTCTTTCTCATACCGAAGTGACCTCCTATGCACCTAGCTGCCTTGGATAGTCTCTCTTCTTGGTTTAATATCATGTCTATGTGCTTTATGTGTTCTTTGTTGTTCATTAGCTGCTTTCTTATGTTCTTGAACTTTCTCTCTTGTATCTTCTTATTGCACTCTTCGACAGTAGGTACCCCGAATTCCCTAATGAGATCCTTAAGTTCTCTTGGTAATTCCCCGAATTTCCCAGCTAGGTCTTTGTCTGGATGGTATTCTATGGGTATTCTTTCCCACAGTTTTCTTCTCTTTGGAGGGGGTTCTTCTGGTGAAGGTGGGATCCTTAGTTCCTGCATTAATTTTTTCTCTTCTAAATATTCTTCCATCTTGGATTCGAACTCTTGACCTTTATTTACCTATGTGTGAGAAGAACAGGGTTAGTTCCATTGAGCTATAATGGGATAAAAACATGATTCTCGACTCAGTATACAAAGTCAATTTTTTATTTATTTTTACAAAAAATTTGTTTTCCCAGTAACACTGTGGCAAAGCCTTTCCCAGTGATACCCACCAAGTCTACTGCGACTTAGTACCACTCTAACCCAAGTGTAGCCTAACTATTTCAACAAGATGTTGGGAAAACAGAGAAAGTTCCCCGTATTAATACCCAGTGGCCCTTCGTCTCTGTGCACAGAGAGGGTACGCCTCGAAGAATATTTTTTTTTTTGGGACCCCACTTTCTCAAGGAATCGAACCAATGACCTTAATGAACCGCACAAGTACCGTTCAGACCATTGGGCCAATTCCACACATTTTCCGGAAATGCTGAAACACATATATAGTTAATTTTTTACTATTTTTTTCAACATAGAAAGTGTAGGCAAAAAAAAAATATGCTCAGACGTATGAATCACCTTAGAGCCCGGGGGTTACTAACCGCCTTTCTTTCGTCCGGGGTGTTGGCCAAGTGGGAAAGGGTTCTCCGCTGGCGAGGATCGAACCGCTGACCATTGGACCGACGCACTGCGGTACCGACCATTGGAACAGATCCTCATATTGACCTGATTATTGACTCAGTATATATAGTGCAATGTATATGCAATGTATATGCAATGTATATGCAATGTATATTAAATAGGAGCTTCAATCCAACCAGTACTTCAATCCAACCAATTAGCAGTGTTTTATTTTTTTCAACTACAGTTTCTCTGTTGAAAAAAACTTCAAAAAGAATTGAGTATATATTTTGAGTCGAGAATGACATTTCCGTGCCAGCTTTGTGCACTGGTACAGTCTTTGATATCCATATACTAACCATGTCTCTCTTTACACTAGGTAAATAACTAAGGTCAAGAGTTCGAATCACAGAAAAGTCAAAAAAAAATAATCAAAAAAATGCCAGGAAAACAATTACCCACAAGCCTAGCGGCTAACAGACCAAAGAGATCCAATGCGGGTAAAAATCCTAACAGAGATGGGGCATGGTATGCTGAGGGTATTATACGCCCCGCAGAACCAGAAGATATCCTAGACGCTGAGTCAGTAGGATCACCGGATGTGCGTCTTCAAGAATACCTACAAGAGAAGTACGACCCACCGTATACCCCAGCGACATCTATCCCCTTCCCTCCGGTACCCTCTACCCCAGAAGCCACTCAGCCACAGACCCCAGGAGCTCCAGGGGGTACATTCGACCACTCTCCTATTCCTCCAGGTTTCTCTCCTACACAAGTTGAGTTTCCCCCAGAAGACAAACAAGATCAAGAAGACCTTAGGTGGATCCAAAGAGAGAGAGATTTCCAAGAACAGAAAAATGACATAGAAACTCTCAAGAGAGCAATTGACCAATTGGTACATCAGACTACAAGAGAGATAGATGCTCTTAAGAGAGAGAAAGATGAACTACAATGCGAGGTCTTCAAGAACAGAGTGGAACTAAGAGCAATAAAGAAACAGAGAAGACTGACCTACGTGCCTCCTAGTAACATGGACAGAGAGATCGAACAGAGTGGCTCAGATATAGTAGATTTGACACTAGAGTAGATTAAGAGAGTTAATTAAATAGGATCCTTACCCTATGATCCGCAATTAAGAAAATCAAATTTCTACCCTCTGAACTTTCCACCCCTGTTTCCTGCTCCTCCTGACTTAGGTTTTCTTCCTCTCTTACCCTTTACGCAATTCTGCAATTCGTATCCCGCTATTTTACATGATGCTTCTCTATCTAGCTCCTCTTGCCTTGCTGCTTGAGACCTGGTCATTGCGCCTCCTGATAAAGAAGGAGAAGGGTCTGTGAACTGTCTGTACATGTGAGATTGTCTCTGTACCTTCGCATTGGCTACCCTAGTGTTATATACGTTTTCTGCCATACTCCTCTTGACGTTAGGTGTTCCAAACGTTGAGTCGCTAAAACTTCCCACGTACGCGCGCGGGTCACCACGAACTTCAAAACGATTTCCGTTGTCTGTATTTCCTCTCATACCGATAGACGCTTGCACAGTTCTTGGTGCAAGTGCATGGTCACGGAAAAACGCTTGCCGGGCTACGTCATATTGTTGCTGCATCGGAATTTGCATGTAGGCCAAAGAGGTTTGAGGAATCATCGTCGTTCTCCCCGCCATTTGCGTATTTCCGGAAAGATGTCTACTTATAGGCTGTTGTATGAAAGACATAGCTATATTCTCTACTGACATTTTTTCTTTGCTAAAACGTTCTTATAAAATCGAGCTCTCCTGACGGTCTTCTGTTGGTACTTTTTGGTATCCTTAAGAATCATATCAGCGAATTTACAAAGGTCAAGGTTCTTCCTGTGCTGTCTATTGTAAGCTTCTAACTGCTTTGTGAAAGTTCCCCACTTAATATCCTCGAAGTCGATGTCATCATCTCCAACACCAAGGCCTTGTGGAGTATATGTGGCTGGGTCCGCTCCAAGAAGTCCTTGACCAAACATGTGGTCGTCACCTTTACGCTTTAATATGTCGTAAGAGTGCTCCTTGATAGAGTCCTTGCATCCTAGTAAGTTCTTCTTCCCTTTTATAGTGGTGTCATTCTTGCTCTTCTTTGTCTTGAACATAGACACTTTGTCGCAGTCGCTGCGTATGTCGTGTTGGTTCTTTCCTCCAGAGTTGTCACTGAATGGGCTAGTCGCCTTATTAACAGTTATTACTTCGTGACCGTTTTTCCCAAGGAGCTCGGCAAGAAGACCACCTTGAGAGTGTCCAATAGTACTGATTTTATTCTGTCCGTACTTATCCTCCGCTTTTTTCTGTACGTCTTTGGCATCCTTAAAACGTTGTGTTTGCTTGTAGCCGGTCTCTCCAGTTGACCCGTACTTAAGATTATTTCCCCAGTCTGATACTGTGCCCTCCGTACCCCTGTGGGCAACAACTGCCCTGCCGTCGTCATGACGGTACACACTTGACGTAGCTGAGCTTAAATCGTCGTCTCTTGACCACCCGTTTCCACCTTTGTACTCGTCTAGGTTGTAAGATCCGTGAAGCATGTCGTGGAGTTCAGATGAAGACAACTTGCCTCCTTTCGCCTGTATGTTCATTGCTTTGTTCATTACGCTAGTCGGCAGCTGGCCTCCCTTTACTTTTTGTATTGCTTCCCTGACAATTTCCCTGATACTTCCTCCTCCAATAGATTTACACTGGCCTTTTGTAGACATACCTCCGTACGCCTTGTGGCAGGGTTTACTGTAAATATACGCTCCAGATCCTTTTGTAGCTCTTTCGGCTAAAGATCCTCCACTCATTTTGAAGTGCTTCTTAAGCGTTTTGGTCAATTCTTCCTTTCCCATTTTTGAGAAGCCTTTCACAGCTGGATGCCCTTTCTTCTCTCTTGCTAAGCCCTTCAGCTTTTCTAAAGATAAGTCTTCTAATTTCATTTTATAAATTAACATAACATAAAAATTTTACCACAGCAACTTATCTGCAAAGTACGAAGGAGTGTCCTTCTTGTGCCTTGTTTTCTCGTGTCTCTTTTTGTACAATTCCCTTCTCGTATCCGCTACTTTCTTAGTGCAGTCCTGTAGGTAAGTCGGATAATCCTTATAGTCAGGATGACCCACACTGGCTACTTTTCTACCTCCTCTGAACACGTCTATCTTTTTGTTCTTCAATTGCGATGGCTTTACTTCCACTCCGAGCTTCTTTGCTTGCACTTTGGTGTGTTTCTTTATCCTATATCCTCTACCTTCTACTTCTGGATACTCTCCCATTGGAGCAGGGCTGTTGAGTTTTGGTGTTCCTTCGTAGACAGCTCTGTCCTCGTCGTCAGAATCTACCAACGTCTGTTCCAAGTAGTCAAGCTTGTCGTAGAAGGGATTGTTAGTAGACACAAGTTGTCCCTCTTGGTTGACTTCTTCTTTACCACAGTCCTTCCCCAGTTTCTGGAAGATGTGGTGCATGAGGTTCTTTCCTGCGTTCCTGGCCTTTACTGATTCTCCGCACAGCACGGAAATCTCAAACTGTCCATTTGACTTCGTGTGTACACCTGCTTTCGCAACAAGGTTTCCTCCCATCTCTGAGAAAACAGCAAGGTTCTTTACACCTCCTAGTACTTTGTATGGGCAATCAACTTCACTGCCGTCCTTGTTTTTTCCTTTTAGTTCCATTTCATCCAAAACCTGCGCCGATTCTTTGTTGAGTAGAATACCGAGTCCGCAGTTGTCTAAGTAAAGATTATCCCACTGTTGCCGGAGGGACCTGTCCTTCGGGTACTCCAAGTAATAGTAATAGCTTACCATAGTATACCTTTTCGACAGATTTTCTTTATCGTTTATCCGTCAGAATACTTTCCACGTCGTCCTCTGTCACTTTTACGTCGTCCTCTGTAATGATAGGATCAAAGTACTGTTTCTTTAGTGCCGGAGATCCTTTTCCAAAAAGAATGCTTCTGCTGTGAGGAATAGAACTGAAGATCTGCTGTATGTCTTCCTCTATGCTGCCGTCCGGTGTAAGTGTCGGCGTTCTCTTCCACTCTATTAATTCTGTGGGAATCCTTGTCAGTACGTCGTTCTTCATTGCGTGCCTCATCATTTCGCTTGAAGAGACAAGTTGAGAATACTCAGTAAAAATTCTACCGAGGTAGTCTGGTCCACGCTCTGATCTCTCGTCTGGATTGAGTTTGAGAACCCTGTAAATGTCTGTGGAAAGTGCATAATATTTCTTGCTAAATTTGTATGAGTCTTCCAATTTGTCCGTGATTGACAGGTGGAGCTCCACTGCACTCAGCATTGCAACTATCAAAGAGATAAGACAACTGAGACCTGAGATCACCTTCTGGTCTACTTCCAGGGACTGTAAACCAACGCTCGCCGAGGCCGCGAATATAGACAGCAAGATAATAGGAATTCTAAACCATTTGCCGTATGCCTTGAAGTAGAAGTACCTCTGTCTGTGATAGGTGTTTAAGTTTACGCAATTGACTCGAAGTCGCTCGAGCATGTCGAGAACAGCTTCTGAGTATCCGAAAGCATCTCCAGCCTCCATTTGTAACTATATATATACAGTAACAAATTAATTTTAACTCAAGTACTGATTCTCTAGTGTATTCGGGTCGGAAAAAGAAAAGTACTGTCCGTTGCCTGATATGCTAGCGCACTGAAAGTCCTGACTTCCTGTCTGTACAGACACGTTCTGCAGCATCAGCCCTCCCTGCCTTGATTGCCACAAACCACCTGTGCCACCCAAGCTGCCTACTGTAGCGGATAGCAACTGACCAGTTGAGTCGCAAGTTATTCCTGATGGCCAAACTCCGAACGATGACGGAGGAATGTTCATTTTAGTATTGAGTGCGGCTGTCGTCACGTCGTTCCACGTATTACCATAATCCGTGCTGTAGTATATAGTTCCTACGTTAGTAGTGGAAAGGCCAGGCTGGCATCTTGCGACGTAAACTGTGTCACCACCTGCGCTGCAACATGCCCCTGCTGCTTGGCCGAAAGGAGTCGAAGAGTCAATGGCGACGTTAGTGAAAGTTTGACCTCCGTCGTCCGATCTAGCCATACAAAGTACACCGCTTTGACCTAATGTATTAAGAGGCCCTGCATTGTAAAAGTAATACACTACTGCACCATTTTTGCTCATGCAGCAGGATGGGCTGTAAGCAGTTCCCGCGATTCTGTCCAAGTTGTCTGCTATCGAGGTTATTGCAGAGAAAGTCGAGCCGTAATCAGTACTCAACTGCATGTAAGTGGACGGGGTAGCTGTTCCGGAAGTGTATCCCCAGTACTCCCATATAATCACTTGTCTCTTTCCAGATGCTGACATAAGAACACTCGGACACACCAATGTTCCACTTACAGGAGGTGTGTAAGAAACAGTAGTGACGGTGCTGCAGTAGTCGCTGCTGAGGTAAACCGGGTAAGTAGACAATGCCGAAGCAGATGCGCTGTCTTGATAGTAGCCTAGTACCGGTATCATTGCATACCGCAAGTCAGAACTAACGACGGGGTAACCATACACTCCGTTTATTCCGTTCGGCACTGTTATTCCAGTCAGATTAACGTTTACATACGACTTCGCAGTAGATCCTGTCGTAGACACTGGAATCCCAAGGGGTTGCCCAATTGCTACACCCTGCGGGTAGTTACCACTTGTAGCGGTAAAGAAGCTTCCACTGAAGTCCTGCACGATCAGCAGACTATTAACACCGGACGTTCCGTATGTTTGGTAGTACTTACTGGGAAAAGACTGAGCAATCGGATTTTGAGTGTATTGGTACGTAGGAGCGTTGTTGCCATACTCAAGAGATATGTAAGGAAAGTATTGTAGAACGAGGCCCATTCCTTCATAATCTGTAGTTCCCGCTCCTCCTGCCCCTGGGCCTGTCATTCCTGTAGGACCTGTTGGACCGGTATCTCCTGTGTCTCCAGTTGGTCCTGTTGAACCTTGATTGCCCTGCGATCCTGTTGAACCTTGATTACCCTGAGAACCTGTTGGTCCTGTTGGTCCTGTCGATCCTGTTGAACCTTGATTACCCTGTGACCCTGTCGGTCCAGTCGGACCTGGCAAAGTGCTGTAATACGTAGAGACCCAAGCTGTAGTGGCTATGTCTGTGTTGTTTGAACTAGCTGCAGGCGTAGTAGACGTTGGCTGTCCTGAAAGGGACGGACTAATGATAGGAGCATATATAGAATCAGCGTACTGAAGATTGACCGCATGGCTATTAGCAGTCGGATTAGCCATATCAACCACTTGGTTACCTCCCAAGTCAAGAGAAGTAGTCATGGGGTTTGTTAGTGAGTTGCTTTGGAAATACGTAAGAGTAATAGCATCAGTGGGATTAACCGGTGTCGCTAAATTCGTAACTGTGAAAGTTCCTGCGTTTAGGTTGCTCGTCATGGGATTTTGCACTCCAGACCCTGCTCCTCCAGAGGCTGAGTTTTGGAAAGTTCCGTCTCCCCAGTATACACCGTTAGGGAAAGTTTCTGTACCTTGAGCGGTAGGGAAAGACAAATCAGCTGCTTCTCCACCGTAGTTGACAGGATTAAAGATAGATAATACTTCAGTAGGGGGTGGTGCGTTGCTCATCTTTTATTTACTGGTAGAAAATAAAATGATTAATTATTCGGATTCAGGGTATTATAACCTCCTGAAGTGGTGGTCACATTGCTTCTTCTTGTTATAGATGATCCGTTGCTGTTCTGTGTAACCTTTTGTGCTACTATCACGTAGCTGTTAGAGTTGAAGACTGCAGAGGGCTTCGTGTATTGAGGAGCAGTGGCAGGGAGATAATACTTTTGTCTCCCAGGTGGTAAGTTCTTTAAAACCATCGTATAAAATAAGTAAACAAAATATTTAGCTAACATATACAATGGACGAGATTCTATATGATAGACTTCTAAGAGAAATTGCTGCAGAGGACGAAGGAAAAGAGAAGAAGCCGAAGTCGAAAAAGGAAACTGCGAGTTCCGCTGTAGTTAGAAACATGTACGAGAAGATACCTAAAAGAATGCTTGACGAAGTGTCCAACCCACACCAAAACTTACACGGGCTAAAAATACCCTTCCGTATGTGCGTGGTAGCCCCTTCTGGCTCAGGCAAAACTAATTTTTTGATCAATTTGCTATCTTTGTTCTCTTCTGCGCCCGGGACCTTTCACAGTATTTGCATCGTGACGAGGAACAAAAACGAGCCGTTGTACAATTGGCTGCAATCTCTTCACGACGACATAAAAGTAGTGGAAGGACTAGAGAACACACCTGTTCTAGACAAGATGGACAAAGACTTAAACCACTTCGTTGCCTTTGATGACTTGGTTCTAGCTAAAAACCAAGAAAGAATATGCAACTACTATATCAGGTGCCGTAAGCTCAATTGCTCTGTTGCTTACTTGAGTCAGTCTTACTTCGGTATACCAAAGATAGTGAGGCAGAATTGCAGTTACTTAATTATACTAAGGTTGGGAGGGAGCAACCGAGAAGTAAACAGTATTTTAAGTGAAGCTGGTTTAGGTGTTAACAAAGAAGGCCTAATGAAGCTATATGATGAAGCAGTAACTAATGCTCCTAAGTTTAGTATTTTACTTATTGACTTTGAAGAAGAACCGGCGAAGAGGTTCAGGAAAGGATTCAAGGACCTTATGGAAGTCCCGAGCGAATAAGTCCTGGTGACTCCTTCTTTATTTCTACAAAGAGTTGAAGGTTGTTCTTATGCGTACACAGCTCAATTGCTCTGTTGTGAGAGACATCGTGCTGCGCAGCCCACAAGTCCACTAGCTTCTCCCTCTCAGTGAGGACATTGCTCGCGTTCTTGCCTCCTTTCGCGTCCTGCATCTTCTGGAGAATTGTGCTCTCTGCGTCGTCCCAGTCTTCTCCTTTATCTTTTAACAGGGTCTTCATCTTCCAGTGACCTGATGCAGGAATATGCGCCAAATAGGTCCTTTCGTACTTCTCGCATATCCATGACTGGTCGTCCTCTGCTCCAGTCAGTCTGTTTACTTTTCTCTTCTTTGAGGTAGTGTTTGTTGACTCTATAACAGGAGACAGTGGAGACATGTGCTTCACTAAGTTGTTATCGAACTCTACTTTTTCTAGCTCATCTTCTTCTCTGGAGAGTACAGAGAGATTGTCTTCTTCCTGAGTGAGTGGTTCCGGGAAGGTCAGTACAGGAGGAGAGTAGTCACCGAAACCTCTTTTCATATATTCAAGAGCTTTGAATAAATGAAATTCAACAAGAGAGTCGGCTCTCTCTGTCTGTGTTGCCTGGTCGCAACAGGGCCTTTTTTGCAAGGCATCTTGTAAATTTCTAACGGCTACTTGTACGAGATCCATGGTCATGGGGTTCGATAATGAAGAGATGTGAAAATCAGCGGTGAAAAAAAAAAAATCTCTCCGCTGAAAAAGAGAGACTGACACAATCGAACCCATGACACGATGCTCATCTTCTTTCTTTGCATTTTATTCGGGGTCCTACTTGGGTGCCTGGTTACTCTCTATTTTGCTGTCTACATTGAGCAAAATGGAGCACCCATCAGAGTCAGGAGACCAAGAAGAGATAGGGGAACTGTCAGAGGCCCAAATATCAGGACGCGTGTATGGCCAGAACTTGACTGAGTATGAGGAGAGAGAGAAAGTTGGACTTGTCTTTTAAATCCCCATAGATGCTAGTTCAAGAAGGAGATCGTGTCCTTCTGTCTTAGATACTTTTTTTGCGTGAATCATTTTAAGAAGCTTCCTTTTAAAGTCTTGTACTAGTTCTTTATTGTCGTTTCCTGCTGCTATCTGTCCTTTCAATACTTCAAATTCGTGCATGTCTTTCTGTGTCTCTGTTTTCTTCTTAGTGGGCATATCCTGTAAATCCTCTATCTTTGCGGCCATTCCTACACCATTCAAATACTCTCTTTCATCTTCGTTAAGAGAAAGAATGTCCTTGGGTCTAGGTCTTTGTCCGATGACCAGAGATTTTAAAACGTTAGAGACGTTTCCTCCAACGACCTGACGTGGCACCTTCCTCTGTTTGTTTCCTTTCGCTGTGTATAGTGACAAATGACTGTTCTTAAGGTCTTCTAAGTCTATTAAGTAGTTACCAAAGGGTGCGAGAGGTTTACCTACTCCGCCTCCGCAGCACTTCATTCCGTAACCTTTTGCTGGGTCGTATTTTGTAGGTGCCTTTCTAGTTCTACCGGATCTCCTTGTTGCCTCCTGTAAGAGGGAATCATGTCTCGTTTGGCCAGTGAGAAGAGCACGTGCTGTTTCAGAATCAAAAACAGAGTCTTTACTATCCGTTGGGAAAAGACTAGAAACACCAGTTAGGTCTGTCTCTGGTGTAATCATCGCCTTTTGCATTCTTTGAGATGTGACGTTTTCTCCTATGTACCGTGGCCTGGGTAAATCGTTTCTTCTCCTTGCGACGGGCGGGGTCCTCGTTGATGAGTCCCACAGATCTTTCGTTTCTGTCGGGATTACTCCGTATACCGGATCATAGGAATACCTATCTGAGTCCCTCGTAGTAACTCCACGATGAATGACTGTTGGACGAGGAACAGCCGTGTTTATATCGTTTGCAGACATACCACCTCTCTCTACTGCCTCTTGTTGTTCCCTCCTCTTAATTTGATTGTATAGTTCATTTTCTGCAGAGAATCTTGATCCTCGGCTCCTAGGAGGAGTCATAAATGACCCTGTCGAAGCTGAAGAAGACGAGGAAGAAGATGAAGATCCGCCATCGTATGCAAAAGGGTCAGAGAATCTGGAGCTAGAAGAAGAAGCAGATGTGGTAGAAGGCACTCCCATGCTTTCCATTTGCGTCTGCGAGTCGACGAACTGGGACGATGCGCTCGTTGTCTGCGTTCCGTCCTCTACTGCATCTGGAACAGTAACGTTATTGTACTGCGGTACGTGGTTCATCGCCCCTCTCATCATGTCTGAAACTATCTGTCTAAATAGCTGAGCAGATATTCTGCCTCCTCCTCTATCTGATCGGTATCCCGACCGTATCATTTGGTTGATAGCATCGGAGTAAGTATAAATAAATTGTTGCTCTTTTAAGTTCAAGGGGTGAATGGCAGCAGTTGAGTTTTCTACCTGCGATCTATATTTAACAGCATTCACTGCTTTTAGTGTTGCTAAAGGTATACCTTGTGTCAAGGTAGCTGACTGGTTTATCGCGTCTCCGACGCTTTCTCCGTCGGTCAAGTAAGAAGCTACAGCGGCGAGGTTATAAGCCTCGTTTGCGATTTCCTTTCCCATGTTATTAAGGTAACCAATTCTGTATTGTTCTCTCGTGAGCTTTGGTGTAAGTGCCTCTGACATAGATTGTATATTCTGTGCTTAGAAAATAAAATTAAGAAACAGGCGGGGTGAACGTTTTTCACACCCCTTCACATTGTTTCTCACCTTACTATAACTACACTGACTTTTTAAGATATTAATATTGATTTAATACTATTATAGTAAGGGGTGAAAAAGAGAAGAATATAGGCTTTACCTTTGTTTGTACTGGAAGGTCACTTTCCACTTTTTCTCATAGTGAAAACTTCTCTCTTTTAGGCTATATTAGAAAAAGGTACCCAAGCTGTTTTTCACACCCACAAATCCCCTTACTATAAGAGACACTCCCCTTTCCCGTCTCTTTTCTTTTTTTGCTCGACTGTCGAGCTGTTTTTGTTTTTCACCGGCCTCGCTGTATTTTTCACATCCTCATTATCGAACCCCTTGTTAAACAGAAATTTAGAATATCTCTCTCTCTTGTATACCATGGACTCAAAAGTATTGTCAGCTCCCCCAACTGTCTCTTTCCTATCGTCCCACTCCTTTGTGGAACGTGTGGACCCGAGGCTAGTTGATTCTTTGCTTGCTTCTGATCACCTCTTACTTGAGTGGACAAACAGAAGCGCATGGTTTGTGGATGTCCTTAAGAGGCTATTCCAGAATGAAAAAAAACAAATTACTGACTACAGTATGCTCTACAACGAAAACTGCGAAGGAGTGCCAGTAAAGTACGACGAGTCCAGGTCGAAGTACGGTAGAGTTACTGTACACAAGTCACTAGGGTTCACTAACATGAGAAGGCCTGTCCGCCACACGTTGTGTACCCACTACTACGACTTCGACATAAAGAACTGCCAGCCTACCTGCATGCTGTACATCATGAAGGACGACGCACCGAAGGAACTCACTATGTACGTGAACGAAAGAGACAGCATTATCAAGCTACACATGGAAATGTGGTGTATCAAGCCTGAGGACAAATGGTTGGTTAAGCAGCTGTTCATCCGCCTCTTCTTCCTCGGTACTTTCGAAGGATACAGAGCGGATATGAAAGAGTACGGATACAACATTCCGCAGTATCCGTCTTCTTTTATAACAAAACTCCAGGCAGGGCTAGTTGACTGCGCGAGGAAACTGAAACCATTGAATCCTCACTTGTACAAGAAGGCCTATGACAGAAACAGAGAGAAAGGAACAAATCCTGATGAAACAGTGGTTCTCAGGACTTTCATGTCTCTCTTCTTGCAGACAGTAGAGAGAAGAATAGTGGAGTCTGTCATGGAGTCTATTTACACTAACACTTCTCTCATGAGAAGGAGCAAAAACCCTGGGTACATCTATACCTCCTACGAGTACGACGGATTCAAACTCCTTCGGGAGAACGTGGATGCCTACAATGGAGGAAAGGAAGGGGTTCTTCAGTTGATAGAACTTCTTACTTCTGAAGTGTCCGGAATGCCTCTGAATTGGACTGTCAAGGAGATGGACGAAGGATATGACCTCTCAGAGATAGTTCTTCCGCCTATTTCCATGAAGGAGCTTATCGTGGAAATGAACATGTGTATGACATCACATAGACTTATGGCCGAAGTAATCAATGCCAGACTGTCAGAAGGGAAGTACATCTTCGAGATCGATAACAAGCAATGGTATACCTTCGACACCGAGTACAAGAGATGGGAAGCTTCTGACTTCTTCTTCAATAGAGACATGACGAAATTGATGGATGCTCTCTACAACCATCCTGTGTATATGAAGCAGGCAAAGTACAAGTCTGCATTCGACAGCTTCATAGCAAAGAGCGGATCTACTTCTTGGGTGTCTGGTGTGGAAAAGCAAGCTCGCTATGTAATGTTCAAGAAGTCAGTGGAGTTCGACACTGAGACTGATATAATTAATTTCGGCAATGGAATATACGACATCGGAACAAGAAAGTTCAGAGAAAGAACAATGGAGGACTTTGTCGTGATGAGCACTAACTATGACTACCATGAGTTGAATGAGCAGGACAAAAAGTATCAAGAGGAAGTTATGTTCGTTCTTAATCAGATCCACCCGGAGAAAGAAGACTTGCTACTGAACCTGCTCATTATGGCTTCTGGTCTATCAGGACGCAACTTGGAGAAGTTCTTTGTCTTCAATGGATCCGGAAGAAACGGAAAGTCTTTGCTGAACTCAGCCATGAAGATCATCCTTGGGGATTACTACTGCACTGCTAACACCTCTATTCTCACCGAGGACTTGAGAAAAAAGAGCAGTTCAGAAGCTAATTCTGCTATTGTTTCTCTCAGTAGAATGAGATACGTTGTTTTCAGAGAACCACCTAAGCATCTGTCTATTCAGAACTCTACAATTAAGGATCTCAGTGGCGGAGGGGAAATAGTTGCAAGGGAACTCTTTAAAAAGATCCAAGCAGTTCTCCTGTTTCTCACAATGGTGCTTGAGACCAACTCCAAGCCGGACTTCGCAGAGCAGTGCGACGACGCTGAAGCCGAAAGGGTTGTAGACTATCATTTCAAGTCTCACTTTACTGCAGACGAAAAAAAATTGGAGAAGGCTAAGGAAACTGGAGCTCACGTATATCCTCTCAGAACAGAACTAAAAGACAAAAACTGGTGGATAGAGAGACGCAATGCTTTCCTCCACATCTTGCTCGACCATTTGGACATCCTACACAAAGCCGACTACGTCATAGCTAGGTTTGTACCCGAGCATGTAAAAAAGAGGTCAAAGGAATACTGTGAGTCAAGTATTTTGGTGGTCAGAATATTCAACGACATGTTCTACCTTCCTGATGAACAGGACGAAGAGAGAGACATGACTCTTGCCTCTGTTATTGCAACAATAAGGGACTCGGATTCTTTTAGACTCCTT
>Ga0181420_1000106_pt1 | contig 29671 bp, 27 predicted proteins | sample 43SPOviralmetaG_FD_130145 | JGI IMG/M metagenome (GOLD analysis project Ga0181420, IMG submission 130145) | Marine viral communities from the oligotrophic San Pedro Time Series (SPOT) site, San Pedro Channel, CA, USA - 43 SPOT_SRF_2013-05-22 | ecosystem: Environmental > Aquatic > Marine > Strait... | reverse complement strand
TGAATATTTTTCTTTTGGTATTAGTAATAGGAGGAATATCTGCAATCTCGGATTGTGACGATGGCGGCTTGTGTTTCCAAGAAAAGTCTACTTGTGAAAAGTTTGCTCAGAGAATAATTCTCAACTCAGTAAATACAAACATAACCGCCATGTGCAAGAGGATTGAGTAATGATAGGTGAAGCGATATTAGCTATCAAAGCCTTAGACAGTGCGTTTGTTATGGTTCAGGGCGCAATTGCTAAAAAGAAAGAAGTAGAGGACATGGCCGGGGAAGTGGGCCGTTTCTTTACGGCTAAAGAAAAAGTTGAGGAGCATATATCCAAAGCTCGACGGGCTGGTAATGATGACATAATGATAGGCAGTGCTTTGGAAGAAGCCATTACTATTGACCAGCAGGAAGAACGTATCGAAAAAATGATGGACAAGATACGAGATCATTATTCGCGCAAAGGTCAGACACACCGTTGGGTTAAGATTAAAGCAGAGGCAGCAAAGATCGAAAAGAAACGAGCAGTTGATAGAAAGAAAGCAAACGCCAAGGCTCTAGCTAAAACCAAGAGTAATGAAGTATTAATTGAAGACTTAGCAAAAACATTTTTAGCTGTTGTTATTGCAATAATTGTAGTGGTTGTTGCAGGGTTTTTATTTTTTGAAGTAGGTGGTTAGTAATGAAACTAGACCCAGTTTTACTGAATATGGCTTGTAGCTGGAGCATGAAGGCATACGATGACGAGAACAAAAAAGCCATCAAGATAGAAAGCCGCCTAACTTCTACTACCGTTTACATAGCCAAGCGTAAAACTATAGATGTAATTGCTTTCCGGGGTACACAGCAAGGTCGGGATTGGCTGACAGACGCATTGGTAATACCCGTGCCTTACGCTAGTAGGCTGTGTCACGGAGGTTTTGTAGCTGCTCATGCGTCAGTATGGCGTGAAGTTAAAAAGCATATAGACATGAAGAAACGCACCCTGGTCTGCGGGCATAGTCTTGGTGGTGCTTTAGCAGAGCTAACAGCAGCTAAGTTGTGGAAGAAACACCCTAACCTCAACCTTATTACTTTTGGTAAACCCAACACGTTTTTCAAAGGGTTTAAACGCCCTATGACTTTAGACAAACAAATATCCTGTGTAGCGGGATCGGACATGGTAGCTCGTATCCCACGTATCTGTTACGGCCCATCTAAGTCACAGACCATGCTGTACTTCGCTAACAACGGGCAAGACTTAATTGACCCTGAGAAACAAGTACGTGACGAAGACAGGGGTGGGCTAAAAGACAGAATAACTGACCACTTTATGGAAGGGTATAAAGAGCGTCTAGAAGGGTTCTTAGATAACCAAGATAGAGACAAAGAATTAAGCGATGCCGAAATGGAAGAACTTAAAGAGCTTATTAAAGAGGTAGACAATGAATAGAATTATTGGGTTGTGTGCAGTAGTTATGATGACTGGATGTACAGTTTCTGAGGAAATGATTGCCAACAAGGAACTGTACTGCTCCGGTGTGTATAAAGGCATACGGGCTGTAGGCCGCGTAGCTACTGAGGTCACTACAGGAATAAGTGTACCTGACGTATGTGACACGATTGACGAGGTTGTGGAGGAAGACTCCGAGGGAAAGTAATTAACGAACTAGAGGCACTTATAAAAGTGTATTTGTTACTACAATGAAACTAGGTGGACTGCTCAAATCACTCGCCCCTACCATAGCTAATGCGGCTGGTGGGCCTCTTTCTGGCATGGCTGTGAAAATGGTAGCTAAGAAATTAGGTTTACCAGATACAGCAACGGCTAATGAAATAGAAGACCTTGTTGAGCGTGAGCCTGATAAAGCAGTAATGATTAAAGAAGCTGATAAAGATTTTAAAAATAAGATTAAAGAAATGGAAATAGATTTAGACAGCTTTAAAGTTGAAGTAGAAGACAGAAAACACGCAAGAGAAACTTTTAAAAATGATTGGACACCCAAAGTGTTTGGGATACTGGCGTTACTGCTGTACGGAGCGTATGTATTGACAGTAACAATAATGCCTCACGATCAAAATGACGAGACTATAATCTCGTTGGTGTTAGGCCAACTGAGCGGTATTCTGGGGACTATGGCGGCTTTTTGGTTCTCTGGGTCGAGCACAAAGTGAAAAAAATGAAAAAGTTAATCGCCATGCTAAAGCGCCATGAAGGTGTAGAAACACACGCTTACGAATGCTCTGAAGGCAAAATTACCGTGGGGGTAGGACGAAACATAGACCAACGGGGCGGCATGGGGCTGTCACCTGATGAAGTTAATTACTTACTAGAGAATGATATTGAGCGTGTAATCAAAGAGTTAGCTGGAGAGTACCCGTGGTTTAACGATCTTGATGATGTGCGTAAAGATGCTATGATCGATATTAGTTTTAACCTTGGGGCAACTCGTTTACGAGGCTTTAAACGCGCTCTTTCGGCAATGGAAAGCGGTGACTACAAGGTAGCTGCTACAGAATTTTTAGACTCCAGATGGGCCAAACAAGTTGGTGGCAGAGCATTAGAACTTAGTGACTTAATTAAAACAGGCGAATACGTGGAATAACTATGCCGCTTAAGAAACTCCAATTAAAACCAGGCGTTAACCGAGAGAACACCCGCTATACCACAGAAGGTGGGTGGTACGAGTCCGACAAAGTGCGGTTTCGTCAGGGTATGCCTGAGAAGATTGGGGGATGGGAGCGCATCTCTGCTAACACGTTCCTAGGAGTGTGTCGTTCGCTCTGGAACTGGGTGACGTTAGGCAAACAAAATCTAATAAGCGTAGGTACTAACCTCAAGTACTACATAGAGCGTGGTGGGGCATATAACGATATTACCCCTATTAGGCTAACTACAGCAGCGGGAGATGTAACCTTTGCTGCTGTTAATACCTCTCCTATCCTTACGGTTTCTGACACTAGTCATGGGGCTGTTGTAGGAGATTTTGTTACTTATTCGGGTGCGGCGAGTTTGGGTGGGGTCATCACAGCGGCGGTGCTTAACATTGAATATGAAATAACTACTGTTATTAACGCTGACTCTTACACTATAACGGCTGCGGTTAACGCTAACGGTTCGGACACTGGCAACGGTGGAGCTTCTACCGTAGGTGCGTACCAACTCAATACTGGCTCGGCTACAGGCGTGCCGTTTACCGGTTGGGGCGCGGGTACATGGGGACAAGGCACTTGGGGTAACGGTGGTATAACTACTTCCCCTATTAGGCTTTGGAGCCAATCTAACTTTGGTGAGGACTTATTCTTCGCATACCGGGGTGGGCCTCTGTGTTACTGGGCGGCAAGTACCGGTGTAGGAGTGCGGGGTAAAACGATAGACACCACTAACTACCCTACTTCAGACGGTGTACCTACTGTAGCTAATATAGCCAGTGTGTCGGATATCTTTAGGTTTGCCTTTTGTTTTGGTACTAATGAGATAAACACAGCAGTCCTAGACCCTATGCTTATCCGTTGGTCAGACCAAGAAAACGTTTTTAACTGGAACCCCAGTACAGGCAACCTTACAGCGGGTAGTCTACGGGTTTCACACGGCACTGAAATAGTAGCGGTAGTTCAGGCTCGTCAGGAAGTATTGGTGTGGACAGATTCTGCCGTCTACTCTATGCAGTATATAGGTGGGGACATTGTGTGGAACGCCCAGTTGATGGGTAACAATCTTTCTATCTCTAGCCAAAATGCAGTGGCTTTTACCGGCAGTGCAGCTTACTGGATGGGTAAGGATAAGTTCTATAAATACGACGGTACGGTAATGACGCTGCCTTGCAATGTTAAACGATACGTTTTTAATGATATTAACACAGCACAGTTTAACCAAGTGGTGGCCGGTAACAACGAAGGATTCAACGAAGTCTGGTGGTTTTACCCATCTGCTGGTGTTACTACTAATGACCGTTACGTAGTCTACAACTACCAAGAAGATATTTGGTACTACGGCACACTAGCCCGAACCGCTTGGTTAGACTCAGGACTACGAGATAGGCCCATAGCGGCTACTTACAGTAACAACTTAGTAGACCATGAGAAAGGCAATGATGACAAGCAAACAGCGGTAACAGCGGCTATTGCAGCGTCGATTACTTCTTCCGAGTTTGATTTGGATGATGGGCATAGCTTTGTGCTGATTAACCGTATGCTGCCTGATGTGACCTTTGATGGCTCTAGTGCTGCTAATCCCGCAGCAATTATGACGATATCGCCCATGTCTAACTCAGGGTCGGGGTACAACAACCCGCTGTCTGAGGGGGGTAATTCAAGTGCTACGGTAACGCGCTCTGCAACAGTGCCAATAGAGCAGTTTACAGGGCAAGTGTATTTACGAGTACGAGGTAGGCAGATTGCATTTACAATGGAGTCTACAGCAGAGGGGGTAGCTTGGCAGTTAGGTTCTCCGCGCTTAGATATGCGTCCTGATGGTAGACGGTAATGCCTACTTCAACAGACAGCAGTAACAGAGTAGTTGCGCCAGCCTTACCTACTGGCCCAGAAACATATAACAGAAGCTATGTAGATCGTTTTAATAACATTTTACGTCTATATTTCAACCAGATAGACAACGCATTGAGGAACGCTGTGGCAAATACAGTACCATACGGTTTACGGGTAGCCCAAGGCACAGTCACTGGCGCTACTGCCCTAAACAAATTTGGCTTTAATGCTGATGTAGACACTACCGAAGAAACTGTATGGACAGAAGGAGGTAGCCTTAATTACCCTCCTGCCGCAGGAGAAGTCTATATATCTAGCAGTAACACCAACGATGTAGCTGGTTCAGGTACTGGGGTGCGTACCATAAAGGTACAGGGTCTGGACGCTAACTACACGGAAATCGAAGAAGACATTTCACTGAACGGGCAGACACAGGTAATTACTACTAAGGAATATCTACGTATATATAGAGCTTATACACTTACTAGTGGCTCAAATGGGGCAAGTGCGGGTACAATCTACGTCGGTACAACTGGGGCAACAGCGGGTGTACCACCTACTGTGTATGCTAGTTTTGGTGCTTCTAACCAAACACAGATGGCGACTTTTACCGTACCGGCAAACAAAACTTTGTATGTAGATGATGTTGTTTTTACAGCAGCCATATCACTAGCCAACAATTCGGCAACTGTAAAATTGGTAACACGAGAGTTTGGAACTAATTCTTTTAGGACACGGGTAATAGAAACAGTGCAAAGCAACAGTAATAGCGTTCCGTTTACTTATCCTTTAGCCATACCAGCTAAAACGGATATTGAATGCCGTGCTTTAGCATCCAGTAACAACAACCAGATAAGCGCCTCCTTTCAAGGCGTGTTGATAGACGGGTAGATATGGCTAAAGGGTTTAACATAGTTGACTACGTTCTTGCTCAAGCTGCGGACAGCCCTGTAAAAAAGTTTGACGGCGGCGGCGGTGTGGATGGCAGTGGCAGCATTGTAGGTCAAATTTTTGCTCAACAACCTACTGGAGGTATGAACTTTGGCCCAAGCTCCAATAGTATGCTTGGTGGTTCCTCACCTTTGGGGGGAGTAGGGTTTAGCAGCGGTGCTTTAGATTCCACATATGCTGAGTTAGACCCCGGTTTAGACCCTGCTATGACAGAAGAAGAAAAGCAAATAGAAGCCGCACAAGCATATATAGATGCAGTAGCTGTTTACATGGATGGAAATAAGCCCCAAACGATAGCTAAAGTTGACTTAGACAATGCCAAACAAGCCTTAGTGGATTTAGGTGTTTCTCGAAACCAAATAGAAAGCGTTACAAACCCTAAATTTCCAGAAGGTATAGACGCATCCCGTGGTATATCAGGAGTCATGGGGCCATCGGTAGGTGGAGCACTTGGAAGTGTTGCTGACACAGTAATTGATAAATATGGTACAGGCGCACTTAAAGCATTGGACGCTTACACAAGTCTTTTTGGTTACGATGCAGATGAGCTTTTAAAAGATAGCTCCGTGGCTTTTAACCCCCTTGCTCCGGGCGCTACTTATATTTTTGGAGAAGACGGTAAAGTCCGAACAACTCCTTTAGGAACAACTTCTGCTGGAAATCCTGTGGTTTTAAGTGGCCCAATAGGTGCAGCGGGGTCTGTAATTGGTGATTTAGCAAGGGGGGATATAGGCATAGCAGGGATACCCGGAGCTATAGTAGATGCAGTAGGTGGCCCAGTAGGTGCAATTCAAACAATAGCTGGTGCGTTAAATGTTGCTGATGATAACCAGACCAAAGATAAAGTAACACTAGATACTACAGGTATAGCAGGTTCTCTTTTAGGCGATAAAGATAAAACTACAACTACAACTACAACACCTACAAGTGACACAGGCAACGTAGCTACAAAGACGGACACTCTTACGCCACCTTCTAAAGACAGAGTTTTACTGCCTGACCCAACAGTTACTAAAGAAAGAGTTTTACTGCCTGACCCAACAGCTCAAGACTTAGATGTAGCTGAAATCATACGGACTAACGCAGGGACGGACGTAGCAGTTACTCCTGCGGTAGCACCGGAAATAAAAACCTCTGCTTCTCCTGCTGGTGGGGGAAGTAGCAATGGAGGGAGTGGTCTACCTGCTGGCGGCGGTGGTATAGCAGAAATAGCGGGAGAACCGGGTGAGTTAGTAGAGATACAAAACTACATAGATATGACAGATTCATTAGATGCAATGATTGCACAAATGACCCAAGAGGAAGAGGAAGATGAACTACCTGATTATCCGTATAGCGGAGGTGGTGCTGTGAAGAGATTTAGTGGAACCGCAGGTAGTGCTGTGAGCGCATATCCCCCCGCAAGTTTAGTACCAGAAGAAGACGGTGGCACAATGAAAACCGGAAAAAGCATCTTCCAGAAAGGTTTACCTGCTCTCATAGGTGCAGGATTAGGTGCGGCGTTTGGGTTGACTGACAAAGATGATCCTAATCCTTCAGGTTACCAAGGAGGTATTCCTGAGTATAAATATAACCGTTCTCTTGTACCTGGCATTTTTGACCCTTCTGATCGCAGACCCGGCAGTGCAGGTAGGTCTTACTTTACGCAGGGGGCTTATGACCCAACAATGGAAACGGTAGACGGCGTAGAAGTACAGAGCACGCTAGGTGGGGCGCAACGACGAGCCGATGCAGTAGATGCAGCTACGCAACAAGCTACACAAGATGCACTATACCAACAAATATATGATGACTTTGTAGCTTTGCAACCTGGAGATGACACACCAGGGTCGGGAAGTATGGAAGCTGCTGCTGCTGGCATGGGCGCTGCTCAAGACGTTGCCGCCGCTGCTACACCTGCACCTACGCCTATTTCAGCCACGCCTACTGGTGGTGGGACACCAATCCCTAGTGACATTACTTTTAGTCCCGAGGTTACTGCTGAAGACTTTGCTATAGGGGCTGCTACTGGGCCACTTCAGGAACCTACACCTTTGGAGTCTTATAATGCTATTGCAGTAGACGACGATTACTCTCCCGAAGAAGTAGATTTAGTTACGTCACTTATTAGTTCAGAAGACATACAAATTCCTGATGTAGCAGGGCGTTTTAATGTGAGCACCGGAGATATAGTAGAGGATTTACTTAGAAACCAAGGGTTTACACCTCCACAAGTAGTAAATCTATTGCAGCCGACTAACCCTAATATCACTGAAGAGACATTAATGGTGGAGTTGTTGCTAGGGGGGCACACTACCCCAGAAGAAGTAGCAACCTACTACCAAACTCAGTTCCCCGGTATAACACCAGAGCAAGTTAGTGCTAACCTTACACAATACACAGACACGCAAACACTAGCTCAGGGTGGGATGCTCCAAGGGAATGGCTACTATTTAGGTGGTACAACTGATGGGATGGCAGATCAAATCCCTGCTACAATAGATAACTCGCAACCCGCTGCTTTAAGCGATGGTGAATTTGTAGTACCTGCTGACGTAGTAAGTCATTTAGGTAATGGCAACTCAGAAGCTGGGGCTACGCAACTGTATTCAATGATGGACAGAGTACGTAAGAAGCGCACTGGTACTGTTAAGCAAGGTACTGAAATTAACCCAATGCAACAGCTTCCCGCGTAAGGAACTAATTATGACAACTAGAACTGGTTTAGAATCGTCCTTATCTCCTTGGGCTGGCCCTTATGTCACTGATATGTTGGGCAAAGGCAAAGCTCTAGCTGAGACTCCGTATCAAGGGTATGGTGGGGAACTAGTAGCAGGTGCTTCTCCTTTACAGTCTAGAGCTTTTCAAGGGCTTGGCAGTTTAGGTATACCGCAAGCTACGATGAGTGGTACGTTTAGTGGCACTCCTTACACCCCTCCTACGTCTGAAAGCATATTAGATATAGGGTTTACAGCTACCCCTGAACAACAAGCACAAATACAAGCTTATGGTGATGCAAGTATGGCAGGGAGGAACTATTTTGACTCTCCCGCACAAAGCCAAAGTTATAATTCTTTTGGTGTAAGCCCAGTAGACGGTTTACCAAGTCAACCTTTAGGTACAGGAATAATGGGCGCAATGGGTATGCAGCCCCAACAACCCAATATGTTACAGCAGTACATGAACCCATACTTAGAGGGTGCTCTTGCTCCACAGTACGCACAAGCACAGAAAGATTTCCAGAAAGCCCAACGTGATTTACAAAGCAGGTATTCCCAAGCAGGAGCCTATGGTGGAAGCAGGCAGGGAGTAGCGGAAGGTGAGTTGATGAGCGGTGCTTTACAAAACTTATCCGCTATAACTGGCAGGGGTTACGAGCAAGCGTACGATAAAGCAGTAGATCAGTTTACTAAAGACAGAGATTATGGACTTGGTGCGCTGAAAGACATGGCAGACATGGGTGCTGAAGAACGACAGATTAGACAACAAGGTAATATAGCAGACATAGCGCAGTTTGAAGCTGAACGAGACGACCCGTTCAAGAAACTTCAGTACCAACAGTCATTACTGCAAGGACTGCCTATCTCTACACAGGCGTACAACTACACTGAGCCTAGTGGTTTACAAAACGCTGCAAGTGGCGCAGGTAGTGTGCTGGATTTAATGGATAGACTGGGTTTTGATTTTGGAGGTATTTTTAAATGATTCAACAACGACCCCCAATGCAACCTCCAATGCAACCTCCAATGCAACCTCCAATGCAACAACGACCTCCCATGCAGAGGCCACAAGTTCCTCCCCAGATGGCACGCTCCCCACAGTTTGGGGCAGCTAAACAAGTGGTTATGGAAGGGCTTCCTCAAATTTACCAACAGCTAGAGGAGTTAGTAACCCTTAAGGCAGTGGATTTGGTTAACAGCGCAGACCGCCAAGAAGCCATGAATGGCGATCCTGGTGCGAACAACATGCAGGTTGACGAAGGAAGCATTAAAAGTGAAGCCCAGCAAGGCATAATGAATGCACTAGCAGGTATGCAACGCCAGCAACCTATGGGCCTACCTCAGTTACCTGCTAACAATATGGCGGTAAGAGCTGCCGCACAGGGTGGGATTGTTGGGTTTAAGGAAGGCGGGATAATGCTTGACAAACCCCTTGCTTCAACGTTAGAGCAACAACGCGAACGATACAAAATGCTTAAAGAACTAGAAGCTAAGTACATGGCAGAAGGGAATCAAGAAGCATTAAATAATGTGCGTCGTGAGCTAGAGAACTATGAAGGTAGTATGGCAGCTCAACCTCCCAAACCTACTCCAGAGAACACTCTACAGATGGCTGGCGGTGGAATCGTTGCGTTTAATCCGGGTGGCTCTGTAGAAATAGACGGTACACAAGTGCCTGTTTATCAACAGCAATTTAGAGATTTTACCGAGCCTTCAGACCAGCAAAAAGATTTTGAAGAGATTGTGTCATGGATACAGACGTACAACGTTGAGCCTGAAATAGCAAATACTATATTAAGAAACCCAAATAGTGTGGCGGGGGATCAAATAGATACTCTTAAGCAGGTTTTAGTAGGAGCAGGGGGTCGAACCTTAGACGAAATAAACCGCATGATAGCTAACTTTCCTTCTTTTAATACAGGGCAAAACGTTAACCCTAGAGGGGAACGTGATTTCTCACGTCTAGAAGATTCCCCAGAACCACAAGGGCTTATGGCGTTAAGCCAACGTAGAGCTGAAGAGAATGAAGAACGTAGACGTGCAAATAGACCACAGCCCATGACCCCAGAAGAAATAGCACGGCAAAGAGTTATGGCGGGTTTATCCTCTGGTGTTGAAGAACCCCCACTGTCAGAGTTTCAACAAAGCTTAGTCGATGCTAGAGAAGCTAATGTAGGGCAGCAATTACGTGATGCTCAACAACGATCAACAAATAGACAATTAGATTTAGAAAACAGAGAAATAGATTTTCTTAATACAGTTTCTGGTGAAAGCGATAGAATGCTCGGGTCGGAAGATCAAACCATTGATGAGGCAATGCCGGGTATGCGTGGTTTTCTTGAACAGAATTTTGGAGTGCATAGGTCTCCTAGTCTAGGTATTGTTAACGCCCTCAAAAATTTTGGAGAAGGTTTTGGTATAGAAAATTTTAGACCAACAGATGAACAACGTAGTGCGGCTTTTCCAAGACTTACACAATATGGCGATGATGCTTCTTTTGCTACACGTTTTGGAGCTGGATTAAGAGACACATTGGGTTTGCCGGGTAAAGCGGTGGATGCAGTGGGTGATGTAATAGAACCTGTAACTACTGACTTTGTTGAAGGTTTTACTCAGGATGGGCCTTCAAGCGCAGAAGTAGCTACAGAAGTAATTGAAACTAGCCCCGAATCTTTAAAGCTTGAGCCTCCTAGTACAGCAGGATTTAAAAGCGTACCGGTAGAGGTTGAAGAAGAAGAAGAAGACCTTACAATAGTAACAACTGCCTCTAGCGAAGAAGCATTGGCTGATGTACAAGCTACTGACCCAGAGTCTTCTATCTTCGATAAGAAACTAGAAGAAATAATGAAACGATCTAAGAGTCCCATACGCACCATTGCTACATTCCTGCAAGGGTATGGTGAAGGTAAGTTTACAGGGGCAAGTAAAGCTATGCGTGCTGCGGAAGCGCAGTATGACAACATGGAAATGGACTTGCTTAAACTACAGCAAGCTAACCGTATTTCTGAGCAACAGTTTGATATTAATATGCAGAAGATTGCTAACGAGAGAAAACAGCTTAAGATTACGGAAGACAGATACATTACCCAAGGTGAGAATGAAGCAGCTAGAGTAAAAGCAACTGAAAAGTATTACGAAGTTCTAGCTTCCGGGCAAACTACTGGTTTGCAACAGGCATTACTGGACGCAATAGTTGCCTACGACGGAAGCACTTTATATTACACTGATCTTGCTGCTGAACTAGACGTAGATGTAACAGATTTGGATAAAGTAAAAAACCGACAAGCAGTGCAAGATGCACAAAGTAGGATAAGGGAAAACTACAGGCAACGCCTATTAAGCGGGTCAAGGACAAGTGCAGGTGCAGGGACAAACATTAATACTGCATTGCCTGAAGGTGTAACTGTAACTCGACAGGATTAACAAGTCATGCCTACATTTACAGTGCAGCTTCAAGATGGAAATAAGTATGATGTTGAAGCTCCAGAAGGTACAACTGATGCTCAAGCGTATCAATATGCTCTTAGTCAAGTTCCCCCAGCTACTCCCGAACTAGGTTTAATGGACACCTTCGGTGGTGGTGTATCACGAGGCTTGTCCCGTTTGGGTTCCACTTTTACTGACATCATCCCTGCTATGGCGGGGAGTGCCATTGGCGCAGACGAATATGCTGAAGAACAGTTTGCTGAAGCAGCAGAAAAGCAACGAGTAAGTGAGCTGTTTAACCCCACCCAGTTTGCCAGTTATAAAGACGTAGAAGGCATTGGAGACTTCACCCGTTTTGTGGGTGAAACTATTGGTGAGCAGGTGGGTAACCTTGGTCTTACCATAGGAACAATCTTGACAGGCGGAACTGCCGCACCCGCATTGTTAGGGGGTAGAGCTTTAGCTACTAAAGCAGTAACAGAAGCAGCAAAAAAAGCAGCTGCTACTACGGTGGCTAAACAAGCCGCTACCGGACAACTAGCAGGAGCGGGGTTTGGCTCTTATGCACTTAACGCACCCGAAGTCTTTGAAAACATCTACCGTGAAACAGGTGAAACAGCCCCCGGTACAGCACTTATTTTTGGTGCAGGAGCAGCGGCACTAGACTCGGTACTACCTGCTGCATTAGCGCGTAATATCTCTGGCCCTATGAAAGCAGGGGTAGTCACTAAAATACTAGAACGTTCAGGTATGAAGCCTGGTGTGCTGCGTTCGGGTACTGCGGGACTGTTCTCTGGTTTAGGTGTGGAAGGTATAACAGAAGGCGCACAAGAAGGTATCAGCATAGCGGCTGAAAGATTTATTGACGACAACCCTGACGTGTTCGGCAGCAAAGAGTTTGACCGAATAATGGAAGCAAGTGTTAGGGGTGCTGTAGCAGGTGGAGGCTTTGGTACTGTTGGCGGTGGTGTAGAAGGTGCTAGGGAAGGAGCACAACGTGGGCAACGGTTACAAGACTTAAAAGAATCCAGAAAACTTAGAGATGATCTTAATAAAAGAATAGAGACCTACGGAGCTAACGCTGAAGAAGCTATGGACAACTACGCTGCTCAATTCGACACAGCGTTAAGTGATATAGGACAACAAGCACCCCAGGAAACAACTAGACCTTCTCCTGCTGAAGAGTTTGCACAAGCTCCTACTTTTGACCCTACAGGGTTGCAAGCAGAGGCAGAAGCAGGTGTAGCTTTAGATCAAGCTGTAAGCGCGGGCATAGCGGATCAAGATGCAGCAATACAGACAGCGGTAGATCGGACACAAACAACACCTTCTGCTACACCTAGTGATGTTGAACTTTTTATTGGTGACACAACACAGTTTGATGCTTTTGGGCAACCTGTTGAAGTAACTTCAGATGAAGTAGCCGCTTATACTATACCCAAAGTTAGGCAAGAAGCGCAACGCAGGGCCAGAGTAAATAAAACCAAAGTGTCTGAGGAACTTAAAAATGTAAGCCAAGAAGTAAACGCAGCAAGAGATGCAGTAAAAGCACAAAAAACAAAAGAAACAAAAGAAACTACAGTTATTCCTACTGACAGAGAAGGATTGAAAAACTGGGGTAAGAATAACTTTGGGATAGGTCATTCTGCTGCTGTACTGCGTGAGAATGGGCCTTTAGCTGGCAAGGATTTAAGTGACCCTGCTCAAGCTGCTGAAGTACAAGCTACCCTTACAACAGTTAAAGACAAAAGCACCAGTGCTACTATACCGGGTCGTATAGATGAGTTCCTTAAACGTCCAGAGTTTGTTAGCGAAACAACAGAAAGACAAACAGAACCTGATGTAGAAGGTGGTTTATCGGATGCTGAGATAGCAGAACAATTTACAGAAATAAATCCAACAGTAAGTAGTACACAAGAAACAATACGTAACCAGCAAGCCGAAACGTTAAAAAGTGCTGATACATCTACTGTTTCACCAGTCGTTCCACCTGCTGATACATCTACTGTCTTACCTCTGAATGAACAAGATTTAGGAAAGCCAATTGAAACTTTTAGAGGCACATTAAAAGGACAAGAACAAACTACGTTTGATGTTTATGAAACTTCAGATGGTTTTGTTACAGAGATTAAAAGACCCTCTGTAGTTAAAGGACAACCTCCAGCGGTTAGCAGAACACAGCATGCTAATAAAAAACAAGTAGAAGCTGCCAAAAATAAAATAGTAGACACTTTGGGAGTGCTTAAACGTACCTCCAGTGACACCTTTAAAAACAAGCCTACCTACCAAGGCAAAGCACTTAACAGAGCGCAACGACGTATAGCCGAAAGGGGTAACTTCAAGCAGCTTCTTAGTAGTCTTATTAAGAGCCAACCTAAAGAAATACAACAAATACTACGCAAGATACGTTCACAGGGATTGGCTACCAAGCTAGTCATTGGTGCTACTCCACAAGGTACAAGTGGGTACTATGACGCTGGGACTGGCACCATAGTTTTAAATCCGCAAGAAGGAGTTTTTTCGGGGCTTACAGAGCACACGTTCTTACATGAAACAGGCCATGCTTCTTTGGCGCAAGCTTTGACCAACCCAGACTTACAGATAACTAAAGATTTCCAACAGTTTTTTATAGAAATAAAAGATCAGATGGGGGGTATGTACGGAGGGAATAACCTTCAAGAGTTTGCCGCAGAACTAATAGGCAACCCTGAATTTCAGGCATTGCTTAAAGATACTAGAGCACCCAAAGCACCTGCTGGTAAAAACATGTGGACTAACATCATGGAAGCCATTGCGCGTTTCTTTGGTTTTCGTCCGCAACAAACTGCGTATGACAAAGGCTTAGACTTTATAGACAAAATACTGGATATATCCCAAGGGGTAGAGCCTACGCTTGCAGACCGTATGTTCTTAGGTACACCTGCTGTAGGAGTAAAAGCTATAGCCCAAGTTATGAACAGCGGTGAAACTCTAACAGGAAGGAAAAAAGAACAAGTACTAAATGTGTTATCCAAACTAAGGGGGACTACTAGCTTAGACATTGCGATGCGAGTATTTCGTTTGCAAGACTTTAAACGGTTGTTTGGTGACAAAATACCTTTGATTGAAAAATTGCAAAGTGCGCTGCTAGGTAGGCAAGGTGCAATAGAAAAAGATACTAATGCTATACAAGATAATTACAGAGATTTTAGAAAACTTGTTCAAGACGAAAAGTTAAAGACCCAAGCGCAAGAGTTAAACGACATAGCACAAGAGGCTACTTTAGACCAGTATGATTTAGTGGGAGTAGATGGAAAAAGATTTGACCCTGCTAAGTTAACTCCAGAACAACGAAGTAGGTATAACGCATTGCAGACGAGGTTTAATCGTTTAGACCCAAGTTTAAAAGGCATGTACAAAAAGATGCGTCAAGATTACTTAGACTCTTTTTATGAGTACCGAGACAACGCAGTAAACCAAATAGCTGATGGAAACAAAAGAAGAGAACTGTTAGACGATTTTGAAGCACAACACCCGTTAGTAGGATATGTACCTCAAATAAGATTTGGAGAGTACGTCGTAGAATATACTGACACCGATGGGAGGACAGGACTAAGTAGTTTTGAAACTCCTAGAGAACGCACGCAATTTATAGAAAATAGTGGTGTTACGGTTACAAACACGTTTGATAAATTAAAAAACATTCCTCAATCCAGTATAGATAACCTGCCGTCTAATACTTTTATTGCTAAATTGCTTAAAGAACTTCCTCCCGAACAACGCAAAGAAGTTTATGAAACCCATCTTTCTTTTTTTCCAGATAGTGCTTTTGTACAAAGATTTAGGAGAAGACGAAAAGATGCAGAAGGTAGAGGTATAGTAGGAGCGTCCAAAGACCTAACCAAAGTGTATGGCGACACTATGCTTAAGTGGGCAAAGAAAAAGAACAATCTAAAGTACTTGCCTGAAATAGAAAAAGCTTTAGCCGGTATTGATTCTGCTAGAGAAGCAGGGGCTACTGGTTTAGAGGCAGCAGTAAGAGCAGAAATAGGTAAACGTGCTGATTTTATGCGTAACCCCCACTATAGAGCGGATACTTCTTTCTTTGCAACAAGTGCTTACAATTTATTTTTAACAGGTAACATATCTGCGGCCATAGTTAACTTAAGTGCAATTACTTTATTGTCGTCGCCTTTGTTAGCGGGTCAATTTGGTTTTGGTAAAGCTAATGCAGCGTTGCTAAAAGCTATGAAGATTGCTCACCCTTTTGGTAAGGGCAAATTAAACAAGGATACAGGGACAATACGTAACCCAGATTGGGTTGACGCGGAAGAATATAGAGGACTAGCCGAAGCGTTGGATGCGGTTGGGCAACGACAACATACTTTACAAAGAGAAATAACAGAAGGGGCAAGACAAAGCACTGAAGAATATACTGGGCTGTGGCCCAAGATTCAAAGCTATCTCAGTATCCCCTTCACTGAAGCAGAAAAGTATAGCAGGGGAGTAACGGCTATAGCTGCATACAACCTTGCCAAACAACAAAGACCTACAGGCAGTCAATACAAAGGAATGACTAATGAAGAAGCGGCTATTGAGTATGCTATAAATATGGTAACAGACGTTCATACGTCAGGTATGGCAGCGGAAGGCCCATCACTTATACAACACCCTATAGGTCGTGTGGTGTTTACTTTTAAAACTTTTATTTGGAACAGTGCCATAATTACTGCGTTTGCTATGAAACAAGCGGGGATGTTTAGACCGTTAGGCATTCAAGGGGCTGTGGATCAACAAGGTAACGTTGACGCAGAAGCTAGACGAATAGCACGGAACCAAGTGATCGGTATATATGGTATGAGCGCAGCCATTGCAGGAGTAAACGGTTTACCTTTTTTTGGAGCAACGGCTACCCTTGTAAATATTATTAATGCAATCTTAGGCGATGAGGACGAACCATTTAACTTCAGAGATGAAACACGTTTGTTTGTAGGTGAACTTGCATTTAAAGGGCCAATAAATTATAGAACTAATTTTGAAATATCTAACCGTGTGGGACTTGCCAATGGATTGTTGTTTAGAGAAGATCCATACAGCATAGAAGAAAGCGGTTACATAATGACTGCTGTATCTCAAGCTATGGGGCCAGTAGGTAGTTATTTGTTAGGTGCGGAGCGAGCGTTGCTTGAAGGCGGCAGAAAAGAAATGCTGTTGCCTAGTGGGGCGAGAAACCTGTTTAAATCATATAGGTTTGCAGTAGAGGGGGCTACCAACAAAGATGGTCAACCTATAATATCCGATATAAGTAGATACAATCTCGCGTTCCAAGCGTTTGGCTTTGGCCCTGCGGATTTATCTAACATCTATGAAGTGCGCTCCGCCGCATTAAATTTTGAAAATAAAGTAGATGGTCGTATTAGTAAAATAAAAAGAAAATATATAGTAGCTAAAGATATAGGGGATGTTGTAGGAATGATTGAAGCAGAAAGGGAAATGACTGCTATGCAAAGAAAACACCCTGATAAGATAGACAAGGATACTTTAAAACGCTCTTATCGTTCTACTCAATCTTACAGAGAGCGAGTAATAAACGGTATAACTTTAGATGATAAACTAAACAATCCTTACGCAGAACAACTGTTGTTACTAGATTAAACCCGCCACACCCTGATACCCTGGACATCATCCTCTATGACTACTTTAGTAGTCACTGCATACTTACGTTTATTAGTTTCTTTAACAATAATCTTTTTAGATTTAACGGGGTCTAAGCAAGGTATAAAGAATGATGCACCTTTCTCAAACCCCTTCCAGTTAATCAGGTACTGAACTTTCTCCACCGTCAACATCGGTATCCTGCTCCGTTAAACTACTAATGTCTATAAAGCCAACGTGTGCTGTGTTAAATACTAAGCAACGCTGTGCCGTACTAGCTAACTCTGTGCCACTAGCCATACGGTAATTTTTTGATCCTAAACACATGCCTGACGCAGTTGTCTCTTTTAAAAAGCTAGTGTAGTTAACTTGCCCTTCTGAGCAATGCTGCCTAAACTTTTTGACAGGGGTGTACATTAGTTGAGTATCCGGTTCAAAACGAACTACAAGTTGACCTATTGGCTCCCGTGTAGCAGCAAGTTTTTTGCCTGACCGCTGGTCTGCTTCTTTGAGTATTACTAAAGAGTTGCGCCAGTTTCTGCCTATGTAATCACCTACTATGGAGCTTGCATCGTCTAAAGGTGCGGTAGTGTTTTCTTTCATATCAGCTAGAACTGGTATGATTTTGTGATACACCCGCTTAACATCCATGTCTATAAGCCCCCAATCCTGTGCAAACAAACCTGCTGTTATGTTGCAAGCAGAAATGGCTGACCAATTCCTTTCACGTTGTGTCATGTCTAACGCTTTATCAAACCTAGCAGCTACCCTTTTAAGTGTGCTCTTAACTTCTTCAAAGTTATTTATTACGTTAATAATAAAAGGTTCTATTACTGTCCCGTAATTATCAAGAAGCTGTTGGTCAAATATTTCTTTGCCTTCACTTGTGCCTATTATAGTAGGGTCACTAGCTGGTACATTTAGTTCTATCAAACGCATTAGCTCCCCATCTGCTTGCTCCTTTACATCTTGCACTTTTTGTTTCATTGATGCGTTGGCAGTAGAAACAGTAGTGGCTCGCCAGGTAGTTGTGTTTAGACGGTTAGCATTTTTATTGCTCTCCATCCTCTCCCTGCCTTTGCCTTGTGAACAAGCATATAAGAAGTTGGATATGTACTCCCCATCCATATTGGTAAGCTCGTCCATTGTGTTTGCTATGTTGTTAAGCACACCCATCTTTTGTATACGAGCAGCTATTGTGTCATCAGGCGCACCTAAAAGCATATCAGGGTGTCCGCACACGCTGTTGATTACACGTAACACAGTCGTCTTACCTTGCCCAGACAAACTGTGCATTAAGTTTATGACTGCACCTTTCTGCCCAGTGAGGGCCAACAACGGAGAACCAAACCCACTCAGTGCAGCAAAAGCCTGTACTTCAAGTCCTGGTCTGTCATACATATTAAAAACTTCCTTCCACTTTTCTAGTGTACCCTTTGGTACAAAGTGAGGAGCAAGTCCTGAAGTAACACTCGATGCAGGTGTGTGGTATACACCGTCTTTGTTTATTTCTCTTTCACCTACAATAAACTTACTGTAGTTCTCATGCCAACCAAATTGATTATACATATACTGTTTCTTCCCCTGTTTTTGAAGTGCTATGATTGCTGATATGATGTAAGAAGTTATAAGCTTAGACTGCCCTTCCGGTGCAACAACTCCTTCCTTTGCTAACTCCCTACGTAACTCTCTGTGTTCTAACTGCACGTTAGCTATGACAAACTCGTTAGTCCCGTCCATAGGAGTGTGAGCGTGTATAACAAACTTGTCTCCTTCCTCGGTGTCGCGCATTCTTCCTTTAATAAACAAGTCATACTCGTACACCACTCTAGGTTCTTCTCCTACGTCCGTGTAGATTCCACCACTCTCCCCCCTGTAATACCCGTCAGGCAAATCAAACTTAGGTGCTACATCTTTGTTTACTCTTAAGCCCAAGTCGCGTGGGCTTTTTATAAGCTTCTTATGTGGGCAACCCCTGCACGCTTTGGGATTATGTAGAGCAAATTTATCGCACCCATGTGGGCCTTTGATGTGTAATATTTTTTGTTCAGCCCCGGCTGGGGTGTAATCAGGATGGCCCTTAGACACTAGATGTATGGCCGTGGCGCTGTCCTCACAGAACTTAGCTATGGAAAGAATGTTAAACCAACGAGGCTCGGACAAAGTTGCACGGTCTTTAATGCAGTCTTTTATCTGCTTGCATCCTTCATCCTTAAGGCTACGCTTCGCAATCCGCGCAAAGTTGTATTGCATGTCTAGACTAGGTAAGTTCTGCCCAGGATCGAACTCCACCTCTACAGGTGCTTTAGTTTCCACAACAGCGTCTTCTTCTACACCCAGTGCTTCGCGCACTATAGACACGTCAATAGGTGGCGCAAGGGGAGCAACTTTTACTTCTTTAGGTGGGTCAGTCTTTACGTTAAACGACTCAGGCACACGCAGCATACGCGCTGCATCAAACACATTAGGGTCAGCCGCAAACTTCTGTGTCGCACATACTTCTTTAAGCCGGTCAGCTAATGGTATCCATTGGTCTCTTGGTACTTCTTCAGTAAAGGCCCAGTAAAGATGCCACCCATTGCCAGAGTCCACTACAGTAGGAGGAGGCAAATCTAACAATTCCCAAAACTTCTTAGCTGCTTTATACCCTTCCTTTTTACTAGCGTAGCCTTTAGGTAACCCTGTGCTTTGTTCTATCTCTGTGTCTTTACCTGGGCCACAATCTATATCTAACCATAGTGATTGCAACGCTTCCGCGTGTATTATTTTACGGCCACCTTCTGGCAAAGGTTTAGGAGCATCATTGTTGTACTTAGCTAAGGCAAAGTAAGTGTGATAGCCAGACGCTATAAAGCCTTCAAAAAAAGTTTTAAGTTCATCCGTGTCTTTTGTAAATTTTGTGATTGGGCCTTTGTTTTTTGCGGGGGGTATACCTATTGCACAGTACCATCCTCCAGACGGTACAACATGATGTATTAAATTGATGTTCTCCATATTATTATTTTAGGGGGAGCTATCCCCCTAAGTCCTCTCAGTAAGTTGAGCAGTTTTATTACTTGTTGTACGACTTCAATAAGACTTCTATAGCATCAGTAAGGTCAGGGTGCGGGAAATGCGTACCCTCGAACCAGTTGTAAACAGTTTGTCTGCTGACCCCTAACTGAGAGGCAACCTCGGCCACCGGTATCTCGTGCTTGATACACACCCGGCCTAGCTTGACTCCCAGTGAGGACTTGTCAGCCTGTTTGTTGATACTACTGAGTCGCGTTGTATAACCGTAACTCATTAGTCGTCGTCACTCCCCCACTCGTCTAACAGAGCAGATAAGTCATCGTCGTCATCAGGCTTCTCAACTTTCTTCTTAGGACGTTTGGTTGGTTCCTTTACTTCTTCAACCTCATCTTCTTCTACCACACCAAACATATCTTCTGCGGTTGCCTCTCCTTCGCTACCGCCATCTTTAGTAAACCCATCTTCCACTTCAAACGGAGAGACAGACTGCATGGGTGCGTAGTCTATAACCTGGACTCCACGCAACCGTAAAGACACACCACAGCTACTCATCTTGTAGGGGATTAACTCTAGAGATAAGTTAATAATGCTGCCTGTAGTAAGCTGAAAGTCTGTGTCTAACCGCTTGTTGTCAGCATCAAACTGAGCAGGGCCACCAGTCGCACGCCCGTTGTAAGCACCTTTTAAATTACACTTACCCACAAACGTTTTGTCTTCCTGCTGCTTAAAAGGCATTTCTAACTTAGCAGGCCATGACTTATCTTTTGCTGCCTTGTACGCTGCATCCATAGCGGCGTACAGTTTCTTAGCTTGGTCACCATCCATTACAAATTCTGTCTCGTACTTAGCCCCGTCTTCCATAGCATCGCAGGATACGGTTTGCCCGTTGGCTCCTGCCTTGTTATCAAAACGGTAAGTCTGGTCAAGCCGTGGGTATCGTGCTGTTACTTTCTTAAGTAAGTAAGTTGTGTTCTTCATATCATCGCTCTCATCAAAAAGGTTAGTTAAATTAGCGTCAGCCTTTACAAGCTGAGTTATGGTTTGCATCTCATCCTCCGCCAAAGGTCGAGATGGTTTGAAACAAATCTTTGGCACTGCCTCATGCACTAGATATATTTCAGTAAGCACACTGTGTATGGACTCCCCATTACGTTCTAAATATTCTATGTACTTGTATAAGTTAAGCTTGTTTACTGTTCTGGAGAACAAACTAGCACCGCCTATACGCAGTTCACACACAGTGTTTGTGTTGTTTAGTATCACGTTAATAGTGGTAAAAAACTTACACGGTTTATAGTTAGACATCCCCGACCCCCGAATGTTCTGGGGGCAATCAATACAACGACTAGATTGTTGAGTAGTATCAGGCACATCAGGGTGCGGGTACTGACTATCCAGTGACCAACACTCCAACCTGTTACCCCTGTAGAAGTTACGAGAAAGCGTACCGCTATCTGTAATAACACCCTCTACACTAATATCAATCTTATGCGTTATGGGGTTTAAAAAATAACCGTCTTGTACAGCAAGCCGCATCATTTCTTAGCTGGTTTCCTAACGGATATTGCATACCTATTCTTAGCCTGCAATCCGGCGGGAGTTACATCAGGGTTGTCTACTAAAAACTCTTTCATGTTGCCGTTGTGTATTCTTTTCTCTAGCAAGTGTGGGGCATCTTGTTCTTTTATGAACGCGTACATCTGTTCCCAATCACTTGTCCAGTAGCTAGAAATAACACGGCGAGACACTGTACCTGAAGGAGTCTTAAGCCCATCTGCTTCTTGCGACTCGCAAAGCTTAAGGAGTTCATCACTGACTTTATCCTGTTGCTCTTTGAGACTTTTTATTTCTTCGTCTTTATCTTTTATAGCGTTGCGTATCTTTAAATACACTGCCACTAGTTTATCTGCTGAAGTTTCCATCGCACCTCCTTAAAAGGGACGATAAGTTTAGCAGGGTGTTTTACATTGTCAAGCATCTAATTCTTGTCTGTACAAATCAATTATCTTATTGTGGTTAGTAATGTTGTTTTGCAGCATTGTGTACAGCCTGTCTTCTACTGCACTGCCCCTGACGTGTATTACATTCATCGGGTTATGCTGTCCTGGCCTGTTTATCCTAGCGTTAGCTTGAAGGTATGTCTCTACGCTAGTAACAGGAGCGTACCAAATCACAGTGTTAGCAGCCGTCAAGGTCAACCCATGTGATGCAGCTTGGGGCTGTATAATAAGAACGTGTGGGTCAGTCTCTTCTTGGAACCTTTTGATAATGTCAGCCCGTCTATTGACTGTTACTTTTCCTGAGATAATGTCACAGCTTATATTGTTCTTCGTAAGAAAATCATTTAGTAATTCTATAGTATGTGTAAAGGGTACAAACACCAGGACTTTGTGTGATGACTCATCTATAGCTTCTTTCACCACTTTGAGTCTGTTACTAACGTCAAACTCAATGACTTGTTTATCATCCGAATAGACCGCACCTCCTGAGATTTGCAGCAGCTTATTAAGATTAGTAGCAGCGTTTACGGAGGTTACTTGCTCACCATCAGCACTCATCATCATCTGGTCTTTAAGAGTCTTATAATACTGTGCTTGTTGCTTAGTGAGTGGGGCATCTCGCTCTACGTAAGTTACCGCAGGCAAGTCTAAACACTGGTCACGTTCAAACCGTATAGCAGGTTGCAAGGCTTCATGCACCGTAGCATCCGCATCTGGTTTGGGTCGCCATGTGTACTGGGTTATCTTGTGCATAACCTTGTCCCTAAACTGCCCGAAGTATTTGGGTACGCCGTCAGGGTTTATAAGTTTAGCCAAGCCAAACGCATCAACAGGTGATTGTGCTGCTGGAGTACCAGTAAGCATCCATACCCAGGGAACGTTAGCCGTAATATCCCGTAGTATCTTCCATCGGTTTGTCTGTGCGTTCTTGTAGGCGTTAGCTTCATCCACCACAATCATGTCAAACCCACCGCTGATTATCTCGTCTTTGATTACTGCAACACCGTCAAAGTTTATAATCACAAACTCAGCACCTGCATTTATTATCTTGGAGCGTTGAGCAGATGTACCATGGGCTACCGAACAAGTGCGGTGCATAGCAAACTTAAACAAGTCTTGTTGCCATGCAGACTTCATAATAGACAGAGGCGATATGACAAGCACTCGTTTTATCTCACCGAGCTTCATCAGGTAGTCTGCTGCCCATATAACAGAAGCAGTCTTGCCTGTGCCTTGCTCGTTAAAACAAAAAGCTTTCTTATGTAAAGTTAGAAAACTAGCGGTGAAGCGTTGGTGGTCAAAAGGTGTAAGCTTACCTGACCACTTGTAGTCCCTATCTATTGGAGAAGGTACGTCCTTAACTTTAAGCCCTGCTAATACTTGAGCTTCGTGTAAGTTCCACCGCACTGCTATTTTAAAAACACCTTCTTTTTCACTAAGTATCTTGTACTTGTCTACGCTCTCCGTAACTAAGTGGGGGCGTTTGGTCTTTAACACAATCGCCTTGTTGTCTATTACCTGCATTGATTACTTCCCAGCTACAGGTAAAGAGCCTAACTTATCGTGTTCTTCTTTTAAATCTATCTGCAACCTAGCCACCTTGACCTCAGAGTAAAACGACTCATTTACTTGCCCTGCAAGTTTTGTAACTTCTCTAGCTTTAGCTATGTCCATTGTCCCATTTGCTACTGAGCTAATAGAATTGCAAAGAAATTTTCTTAGATCACCTGTTGTATTAATCGCTGCCATTTGTCTTTCTCCTCACTTGGGTTAGTTAATGTCGTAAGTTTTCTAACGTGCCTGTAAATTGCTTTCATTACTTGTAGTTTTTCTTTTTCCACACAGTAATATCTAATGCCAAACACCCACACCGCGTCTAAGCGGGGGCTGTATAACATACCTAAAGAAATTCTCTTGCCTTCATAGTTGGTCTGCATGTATAAGTGTCTTTTCCATTTATCCTTGTGCATTAAAGTATCTATTTTTTCTTTCCATTTTTCAGCATCTTCCCAACTTAAAATAGTAGCTTTATAGAAACGCAAAAACCTTTCTCGCACTGTGTCATTAAAACTTACCCGTGATGAGTACTGACGAGCCATCACTTCCCATGCACCTTTCATCATTACAGGTTCGTTCGGATCATTATGACCAATCCTAAATTTTTGCCGTATCTCGCGGCTAAGTCTTCTTTCATAAGGAACGTCGTCTTTATAAGTAGACCTAGGTACTAAAGGTATATCCGATTCGGTACCCCATCTATTGTATCTATTTGCCTCTTCAACAATCTCTTCGTAGGTGTACTGTACGTCTTCATCGTTAGCACATTTTAAATGTTCAAAATGTTCAAACATACTATTTTTTCCGTCCCTTTATAGTCCCACCACGTTTAGCTTTCTTCATTGCACCGCTGCGTGTACGCGGGTAGGAGGAGTTAGTACTCTCCTTTTTGACAGATAGGTTACTAGGGCTATTACCTCCTCCTCTAGAGATAGGAGTCTTGTGATTGACGTGTTTACCATCCCCTTTAGCTACACGCCCCTGTGCTTTTAACGTATTACGCGCAGCGTTACGTGTAGCTCGGTTTTTCTTTTGCTCTGCTGTGCCTTGGTAGTTCGCGTACTCTTTCTTATAGTCTCTAGGTTTCTTTTTCATAGTCATTTCCTATTGTGTTCACAACTAACAACTGGACAAAACTTACACAACCCACTCTCTACTGCATTCCAAACGTCTTCTTCTAAGGCAACTTCTAAGCGATCAAGTTCCTCGTTAAACACACTAAAGTAAGATTTGCATAGCTCTGCTGTATGTTCCTTGCGGATAAAGTCATTACTCACTACATATAGTAAAGCAGACTTAATAGTTCGTACTCCAGGGAAGTGCGTAAACGTAGCACCTGCTAACAGGTCTAGTTGTTTAGTATCCGCATACTCCGCATTCTTACCTGTCTTGTAATCAATCAAATAAGCTTTCTCATCATTTACAATAAGTAAGTCAGCAACCCCTCGCCACCACACGTCTTTACCAAAGAAAGTAGTAGGCATGTACTCGTTATTTTGTTTAGCAACACCCATACGTAGCTCACAGTGTTTGTCCCCCTCAATCTTGCTGAGTGAATCCAAGGGGCGCTGTAAGAAATTAAACTTAGCGGGTATAGGTACGTCATCTTTGATGTAATCTTCTGCTGCTTTATGCACTTGGTTACCGTAGTACATAGCAGAGCTACCAGTGTCTTTAACATCCTTAGCCACTTTCAAATGGTAGTATTTTTTAGGGCATTGCTTAAACGTGCTTAAGCTGCTGTAAGACCAAGCATCCATATTATTTTTCCAATAGCCCCATCTTGATTAACTCTTGTCGGTTCTTTTCGTGAGCTGCTTTAATTTCTTTTTTATTTTGTCCTTCGTACGGGACAGCCAACTTTGATTGGAGTAAGAACTTCGTAATCCATCCCTTTGACGTTTTGATATCTCCCAACCATCTACCAAATTTTCCTTTCTCCTTCGTTCTAAGGACGTACGTTTCTCCAACTCTACATTCCTTCTTGACGCATTCTTTTGCGAGTAACCCATGTAGCTTCTCCTTCTTATTTCTAGTGCGAGATTCGGGTGCGTCAATTCCAAACAAACGAATATTAACGCCCCTACCATCGTCACCCCTAAGAGTGACACCAAAACCCAAGTCGATGTCCACGCGTAACCCATCACCGTCTGTAATAGAGCGAATAGTGCAACTGTATTCATACAACATTTTCCTCTCCTTTCTTGTATATAACTGTTTCACGCAGTATTGCTTTCTCAAAGTAATGACATTTCAAGCAGTACCAACCCACACGCAAACGTGTTTCCATATTGAGTACTTCCTCAGAGATAGCCTTACACTTGGGACAAGTGTTTGTGGTGAGGTCATCACTCATCCTCGTCTTCCTTTGGCTCGTCCTCTATTGCAATTACAATTCTTTCAAGCAGCTTAAGAAACTTCTCAACGTGCTTGTCGTTCGTATCATGGTCATCAAGTTCTATAGTTATTTTCATTAGTGTACAGTATCAAACCGCTCCTGTTTTTCTATGTGTAGTCCTAACATAAAAGCATCTACAGTCAGTAGCAACCTAGCTTCTATTTCTTTTTTGTCGTAGCCAACATCGTGCATCATCCCTATACTTGTTGTAACAAATGCAACGCACAGTGCTAAAACATCCTCTTCTTTCGTACATTCAGACGCTAACGGGTGTAGATGCTCACGCATGAGTAACTTTACTTTCTCTTCAAACTTTGCATCAGGCCATTTTAGTTTTGTCATACATACTCCCTTAATTCAACGCGTGCCTCTAGGAGAAAAGGATTAAACCCTTCAGGCACGGCTAACCGTAGCGTGGCTTACCCGACATACGCATGGTGTTGGAGAACGCCGTAAGGGGGAAAATTAAAAAACCCTGTACGAAATTTTTTTGACTCCATCGTATGTTGTGCGTGTTTTTGCCATGAATAAAAGCGCCCACCGCGCACTGGGACATCACTGGCACTCACCGTATGAGTTACCAATACCACCTTCACAATCTAAAGGTAAATCCTGCGCCCATTCAGGCCGCACCCTCATGCACTTTTCTACATAAGCCATACCTTGTTTTACCTCTCCTTCAGGGACTATACAACCTATAGCGTCGTGTACCGTCATTACCACCTTGTACTTGTTGGACACCCTGAGCAACTGCTCCCCTATAACTATTCTAGCTAACGCTTGGCATACATTCTCTATTACCTTACCTCCATATATTCTAGTAGGGGTAGTGGTACGTCCTGCCCTGGTGTCATAGACTGTCTCCTTGAAACCCCCTTCTTCCTGCTCCGTGCGTAGGTTAGGGTACTTTATATACAGACCGTTAGGCAGCTTTATACCGAAGTCCCCTTCTACTTTAAGCAGCTTATCCTTGCCTAGTGTTGTAGCTTTATTCTCTTGTATGATTTTCAAACACTTGCCCGCATCCTTCCATAGCTTAGGTATATCATCGTAGGTGGTACGGTATATATCTATAATCCGTTGGCACTCAGCTTCCTCCAGTTCCACACCAAAGTTTTTTAGCTGTACTTGGAAGCGTGTTGCCCCCATACCATAGCCACACCCAAGCACCGTTTGCTTGCCCACAAACCGTTCTTCTTTAGTAACATCATCTGCTTGCTTGTCATATATAGCAGCAGCCATTATCTTGTAGACATCATCACCCCTGTCGAATGCCTCCACTAATTCATCAGCTTCAGCCAACCACGCTAACATCCGCGCCTCTATCTGAGACAGGTCGCAGTCCACAAACTTGTACCCTTCGGGGGCGCACAGGGCGTACTTTAGCTGTGAACCACGGGGTAAGTTCTGCATGTTAATCTTGTCAGCACCGCCCCATCTGCCTGTGTGAGCAGCGTAATAGCGTAGTGGTATAGGTAGCTTGCCCCTAGCGGCAATGTCCAAGAACCGCTGCGTGCGCTTCTCTTCGATGGTAGACCTTACTCCTAGTCTAGCAGCCACAATAGCCTGCACCGACGGATTTTCGTGTTCCTGCAATACCTTAAACCCCTCGTCCGTCTTGGCAAAAGCGTAAGTCTCCTTGCCTGTAGTAGGACTTATCTTAGTGGGTGGCTCTATGCCGTACCCCCGCAGGAGTTCAGCAAACTGGGGGTTACTGGTGAGCTTTGTCTTTTCATGGGCAACTTTATTCATTAGGGCTGCTTTAGTAGCCAGTACATCTTCTAAGTGCCTGGTTAACACGTTTGTGTCTAAACTAAGCACCGGCTCAGTAAACATGCGGGTAGTCAGGTCTATCAGTGCAAGGTCTAGCTTGGGGAAATCTTTGTTCAATACTTGGTACAGCTTGTAGGTAAGTTCTACATCTTGTATGCAGTAACCACTGTAAGCTTCTAATTCATCGGGGGTAAAGTCCAAACGCTTCTTGCCTATCGCATCGTGTACCTCTGTACCTTTAGCTCCTAGCTGGTAGTACTCTGAAAGCGCAGCCAGTCCATGACTAACTTCCACCGAGTGCAACGCACGCGACATAGCTATAGTATCCACTATGCGTTTAGGTTTTATATCAAAGTGCCAGTTAAGTATTGCCATGTCGAACATTGCGTTGTGCGCCACGGCTGTGCAGTTTGCCCAGTCAAACTGAGCTAAGAACTTAGCGGTTTGTTTTTTACTACCAGAAAACCAAATTGTACTGGGGGTATCATCTAGAGCAGCAGCTCTATGATAGTTGTTACCCTCTGTAGCTTTGACAGCTACCCCGATAACTTCAAACTTCTTATCCCTAACATATTCTTCAGTAGTCAGTTTGCTCAAACTAAACTGCTTAGAGTAGTAGGTCTCAAAGTCTATCGTGAGGACACTCATGCAAGCTCATCCAAAACAAACTGAAGTTCCGCAAGGTTTGTCTCATTGATGACAAGGGGGATACCACCTGCTGCTTTAATATCCGCAAGCTCTTTGTCTTGCAACGCAGTGGTTTTGTTTGCACCTGCTTTACATTCCACACCAATGAAACGTCCTCGGTAACAAACAATTATATCTGGCACGCCGCTACGACCAAAGCCGTAGGTTGCAGGGAAAAAGTAGTAAGCCTCGTATTCTTTCAATAGCTTGACTACTTTATTCTTAACTTTCTTTTCGGGAGTTAAAGCCATCAGCACAGAATAACCTAACTGTTTGACTTTGTAAAGGCACAAAAAAACCCCGCACAAGGCGGGGTATAATTTACATGCAACCTAGAATGTCTAGGTTAAGCGTTTGTCTTCTTTTTGTTTTTAACTTGTAGCCATCCTCGCTTGTAGGATGCGTACTTGCTTTCGTTCATTGTCGGGTCTCGCTTGCGTACCTCTGCTAAAGTAGGACAAGACCCATCATCCTTTTGTTTCTTCATCATCGTTCTCCTTTTTGTTAATCACTGCCTTTCTAATTGGTCAATATCAATTTGATCTGCTATATGGGAAGCGTCTTCGTTAGGATTAGAATACAGTTCAACTTTGCCGTCTTTATCTTCTTTTGGATTACCATCTTCATCCACCAAGTAATACACTACGTCCCAAACTTCTGCGGTATATTTTTTTTCTTTACTCATCATCGTTCTCCTTTTATACCTGATACATGGAATGACCCAATGAATATACTACCGTCCACTATAGGTCTATCGTGTTCAAGAGAATACGTACTACTGTTTGCCCCCGGAACCATATACAACTGGATACTGAAACAACCGTGGGGGTCAGCTTTCCCTTCCTTTAATTCTTCTAAATGACGTTCCCAAAAATCCACACTCCCCCTTATCGTGTAATCAATTATTTCCTGTATCACCCTGTGCGGATCAGGGTAGGCTCTCCAACAACAAAAATTTGCCCCATAAAAATGGAAACCCTCTTCAGATTGCTTATAAGTCTCCTTACCCCCATCAACCTCTACAATATCTTGACTCTTCTTGGATTTATCCCACGTTACTTGCACACCGTACTTGCTAGA
>Ga0181420_1000105_pt1 | contig 29843 bp, 31 predicted proteins | sample 43SPOviralmetaG_FD_130145 | JGI IMG/M metagenome (GOLD analysis project Ga0181420, IMG submission 130145) | Marine viral communities from the oligotrophic San Pedro Time Series (SPOT) site, San Pedro Channel, CA, USA - 43 SPOT_SRF_2013-05-22 | ecosystem: Environmental > Aquatic > Marine > Strait... | reverse complement strand
AGAACTGCCGTTCCATTGTCTAAAATGCAAAGTATCATCACCATCAAAATGCAAAAGTATTTCTCCACTACTCGATGTAAAAGGACTTTCGTAAGCAGTAAATATTGGGTGTGCTTGATAAGGAGAGCTAACACCTAAAGCACTTCTCTTTAACCATAAACTAATTGTATAAGTTTTTCTGTTACTTGCATTTGGTGTTTTACTTAAATATGAATTAGCCATTAGTTAAATTGTCCTGAATTATTCATTCCTACTGTAACAGTAATGCTAAACGCTCTTGAGCTTGTCTGAGATTCTGCATCTGTCAAAGTAATTGTGAAGTTATATGTTGTTTCCTGTGTAGGATTACCATTTTCTGTGCCTGTTATAGCTCCTGTACTAGTGTTAAGGGAATAACCTGACGGTAATGCACCACTAGTTATACTGTATGCAACAGTTGAATCTGAGCTGCCCGCTACAGCAAAAGCGGTACTACCGCCCGCAGCTAATTGTCCAATAGAACCCGCAGCTGTGCTAAATGTTGGAGCGTCAGAAATGTTTAATAAAGCTGTGCTTGTTCTTACAGCTCCACCATCAGGGTTTTCTAACCTAATAAAGTAAGTACCATCTGTACCTAAAGTTACATTGATTGTTACCTGAGTAGCACTGTTTCTTACTATTGTATTAGGGTAAAAGATAGCACCACTAGAATTTATTAGTTCAACATTAGGTGTAATAACAAAGTTAGTGCCTGTAATAACAATGTCTGTAGCACTGTTAGAGGCTACTGTAGGTGAAATACCTGTTATTGTTGGCAGTGTTGCTCCACCTATAGATAGAGTTTCATTACCACCATCATTAGTTTCAGATAATGTAATACCTGAACCCGCTACTAGTTTACCGTTTAGATAACCAGCAGTTGTATCATTAGCTGATACCTTAACTTGAATGTCTGTGTTTACACCAATACCAGTCCATGATGAACCATCCCAATATTTAATCTGATTAGTAGATGAATTAAAATATAATGCACCTGTTTGTAAAGTATCACCATCATTGTCTACAGATGGGTCAGATGATTTAGCACCTAAGTACGTATCATCAAAGTTATCTAGTGAAGTTGCCGCACTAGCCGCAGAGGTAGCCGCAGCTGACGCTGAGCTAGATGCTTCTGAAGCTTTAGTTGTCGCAGTTGAAGCCTGAGTTGTAGCTGTGGACGCACTTGTTGATGCACTTGAAGCTGACGACGCAGCTGCCGTAGCAGACGTTGCAGCCTCTGAAGCTTTAGTTGTCGCTGTAGAAGCTTGGGTAGTCGCTGTTGAAGCCTGTGTTGTCGCAGTCGAAGCTTGAGTTGTAGCTGTGGATGCAGATGTGGATGCACTGGATGCAGATGAAGCCGCCGCTGTAGCAGAAGCTGCTGCCGCAGTTGCACTTGTAGCTGCTTGGTTTACTTGTGATGTAGACGCTGTGTCTACGTAATTCTTAGTAGCTGCGTCCTGAGCCCCTGTAGGGTCAGTCACATTAATCATTCTTTTAGATGTGGCATCCCATTGGAATGTAGTATTTTCTATCTTGATAACATCATCAGCATCATCAATAGCCTCTTGAGCCATAAAGAATGCTTGGTCACTATCTGTATCTAAGACTGTCTCTGTCAGTACTGAGCCTGACGCATAGTCTACTAGCTTAGTCCCTTGACTTGTTGTTCTTCTAATCTCTATTGCAGCCGCATTTGCTGGTGCTGAGTCAAAGGTAATTTGTGTACCCGCACCATTCCATGCGAATGCTGTAGTCGCTGAGCCACCAATGGTAACAGTAATGTCACTTTGTGCTCTATAGCTGAAAGGTACAGCGTATGCAGTGGTACTGCCATTGCCTGTATATCTTACAAAACTGTTTGCCATGTGTATGTTTCTCTCTAGTATCTATTATCTAAGACGGGGACTTTAGTCCTCTATGTCGAATATGTTGTCTATGTATTCTTTTTGATTTCTATAATCTTCAAAACCCTTCATTTCAAACATTTTTATGTTATAAAGTGTTTCATCTATAACAGGGAATTTTTGACGTGTATCTATCCACGCTCTTCTTTCTGCTTGTTTAACTATACTTAGAATAAAGTCTTGTTGATAATCTTTAAGCGTATATTCTTTTGTAGGTAAATCATAAAGAGCACTGTTTTTATCTTTTATAAGTTCTTCTATATATTGTTTTAGTGATAAGTCAGATTTGCCTTTATGAGAATAATCTTTGTAAGAACCTTTGCGTTCTAACATATAATCATATGCTGTCTGTCTAGTGTTAGGGTCTCTTACTAATCTAAGGTCTAGCTTTGTTCCTTTAAATTTATGTGCTGGTTTTGAGTAAGTAAACTCTCTGTCTCTAAAGAAGTTAGATACCTCTTTACTGTTCCATTTAGTCCACGCAAATGGTGAAGAAGTAACTTCTATACCAAATAACCAGCCTTTGTTTCTAGGTGTTTTAGCACCAAACATATCTCTTTGAGGCATTATAGGGTCAACAGGTTCATCAGTTAGATAAGAGAAATCACTGCCTAATGGGTCTAGTCGTTTCATTCTATCTGTAAATGTAAACAATTCTTTGTTGTACTCATCACCTATTCTATTAGCATATCTCAATGTTCCTGACAGTGGTGTAGCTTTGTATATGCCTCTAGCAGCCCATCCTGAGAAGAATCTATCAGGTGCGTTCATGCGTATGAAGTCATCACTTAATAAACCGTTAGCTGTTTCTATTATGTTTTGTGTATAAAACTTAGATGTCATATTACGTACCATTGCTGTAATACCAGCCATACTTGCTTCTATTAATGGTGATTCTATATAATCAGGTAACTCAGGGTGAACAGCCATGTAGTCTTCTACTATGTCTAATACATCTGCTGCTATACCAAAAGGCATAGCTAATGGGTCTAATCTATTAAAAGAAACATAACTACCGTCAGGTTTTCTGTAAGAATATTCTTGCCATCCTGTAGCTTTTTTACGTTCTTGGTTTTCTCTGAAGTCTCTAGAACCACCACCAGTAACTTTACCTTCCATTGCTGCATACATTGCAGCTGTCCACACTAACCACCCAGCTTGTATCCTAGCGTTTGCTTCTGCTGCTGCTTCAGGGTCTACTGCGTCTTTGATTGAATGTTTTAGTGGGTTATAAACACTTCCATCTTTCATTCTTAATAGTTGACGCATTTCTATTTGATATCTACCTAGTAGGGGTAAATGCTGCATGTTCCAACGTATTAAGTTAGATGGTGTATTAATAAAGTGTAAGCCAAATACTCTCATCCATTTGTTTCTACCAGTGATGTTAAGTACTTCTTTAGTTATGTTATATGGTGCTGAACCGCCTGTGATAACATCTTTGACTTCAGCTGATTGTGTGTATGAACCTTCTTGTGCATACCTTAGTGGAGTGTTGTAAGCTGCTGTATCTTCTGTTCTAAGCTTAGCTTTTTCTTCAGGTAGTAAATCATTGACATCTATAGCTTCCCCTTTGTCATTGTAGTATAACCTTTCATACTCTTTAAATTTGTCAGCATATTTACCTTTTGCTTTTAATGGTGCTATAAACTTATTGCTAACAATATCAGGGTGGTCTTTTAATATTAACTCATGTATCTGAGCAGCCATTCTTCCTCTAAAGAACATAGACTTTAAAAATTCATCACCAGCACTTAATACACGTAAAGGTGAAGTCATTACTGCTGTTGTTGGTTCTACTAAATACTGTTGCATTAATCTACCTGTCCTACCTAAAGGTTCAGTTAGTATCTCAGCTGACGCATTTAACCAACGCTGTAAATTACCTTGTTGTATATTGTTGTCTACTTTCAGTTGTCGCTTATCTAATATAGGACGACCCTTAAGAAACCCTTGAGCCATTCTACCTAAGGCAAACTTAGTGTAGACCATCTGTTGTATCAAAGTGTTCATTGACTCTCTAGCTAGACTTGCTGAACGCTGTCTATCTACTAAAGATAAGTTAACTGCACGTAGTGTCATTATAAAAGGTTTCCACACAGCTTGTGTCAGCCCTGACGTTATGTTGAGTATGTGAGTATCAGGAGAAGATAGTAAGTTGTTGTTAACATATTCAGCTGCTAAGTCCCAGCTATCAAATTCTTTGACATCTGTTAACGCCCTTATTACTTGGTCATCATCATCCAACAATGCTATCTTTTTGTAATACTCTTCAGGGTCATCTTTCTTTAGCTTTTTCATTTTAGGGTCTGTAGGCTGTGCTTCTAAGATAGCACGTTGTTCACCTGTAACTTTTGTATTGTAAGAAGTAAGACCTCTAGCTACGTTTGTTTGCCCTTCTTTTTGATTCTTAATAATAATATCAATTATCTCTTCACGCTTAGCTATCTCATCTTTAATCTTAGTTTTATCAGCTGGTGTAAGGTCTTCTCTATATAACTTCTGTGCTAGCTGTCTTATAGCTGCTGATTCTTTAACCATCAGTTCTCTATGTGCAATTATGTCAGCATATAAATCTCTATACTCTGCTATGTTTTTACCTTGTTTTAAAACATTCTCAGGGTCTAATCCTTTTTCAGCAGCGTCTTTTCTCATTTGTTCTAATGAAACAGAATCTTGTTCTAAGTTATCTCTTATTTTTCTTGTGTAAGCCATTAAAAATTCTACAGCTTCAGCATTGTCTATTCTGTCATAGTTAAATGTTTCTTCAGGTGGTTTGCCTCTGCCTGTCTGAGGTGTCTTTCTTAGTGTTTCTATAGTAGTGTCAACATCAGCTTCTAAATCTAAAGTGTTTTCTTTTAGTTGTTTTAGTTCTTGCTTTTGTTGTTTACTCATATTTTTGTAAAGCTGGTCTGTTCTCTTTACAGTTAATAAATCATTAAACAAAAGAGAGCCGTTGGTAGTTTCAATACCATATTTATGTATGTCCTCTAGTTGTCTAATAGCACGTTTTCTCATTTGATTGTTTGTTAATTTAAACGAAAAAGCTGAACCAGCAGCACCAAACAATGTGCCAAAAGCACCACCAGCGGCAGCGTTAATTGCCATTTGTGATAAGTCGTAGTTATCTTGTACGCCTGTATTTATAGCAGAAGTTTGTAGTAAACCGTCTTGTGCACCTGTAATAGCACCAGCTACTAATCCTTCATATAATGCACCTTTCTTAACAGCTTTACCTAAAGCTTCTTCTTTAGCTTGTTTAGCTATGTTGTTTATAATATCTTCTTCTACTTCTTTAGCCATCTTACCAGCTAACTTCTGTTTCAGTACTAGACTAAAAGATTCTTTAGCTACTACTTTACCAACCCCAAGACCTACAAAGTTAACAGGGTCTAATAACATAGCTGCACCAGCGTCCATTATCCAGCGACCAAAGGTTCTGTTAGGGTCATTCCAAAATGATGGTAAACGAGAATAAGTTTGTTGTAAGTATGCAAACTGTTGTAACCTTTCTTCATCATCTTCTGTTCCTGTATACAGAACATCAGCTGCCATAGAACCTGTGTTGTAATTACCCCATGTTCTATCATCATAAAACTTTTCTAATATATCAGCTTCATCCATGCCATCATACTTATTGGTTTCTTCTCTGTGGTTATAATAGCTTCTAGCTGTAGTAATAAACTTTTCAGTTGTCAGTTCTTGTAAAGCTGCAAACTGGTCTTCAGGTTTATTTAAGTTTTTATTTAGCGATACACTCTTACGAGTCTCAGCGGCAGTACGACGTCTTTCATCAGCGTCCCTTGAAGTTTCAGGTAAACCTTGTTCTTTTCTTTCTAATTCACGTTTAAGATTTTGCATTACTTATTACGTCCTTTTGCTTTTGATTTTCTTTCTTTAGTTTTCTTTTTATTTTCTTCTTCAATCTCTTCTAATTTTGCTTGTCTTTCTTCGTCTGTCATTTCTCTTCCACCCCTACCTCTTGTTGTTCTAGTTTCGTCAGTAGGTGTATATCCAACATATTCAGCAAAGTTACTACTTAGTGCTTGGTTTATTTCGTCTGTAGTTACACCAAAAGCTTCTGCTAATAGCTCAACAAATTGTTGTATTTCTTCAGGAGACGTGTTTGCTACAAATCTGTTAAGGCTTTCTTGGTCTTGGAATCCCAGTATATTAGAGACTTCTTTAGCTATATAAGGATATAACTGTTCTATTCTAAATGCTCTTTCATCCTGTGCGTCTGTTCTTAACAACGTTTTATCTTCTTCTGTAAAGACAGGTTTATTATCTCGTAGACTGCTTGTGTCTTTAGATAGGGCGTCAATTAATTTTGGTGTAACACCAGCTACAAACTCTTCATCTAAAAACTCTTGTTCCATTTCTTCAGCTGCTTGTTTATCTTCTTCAAACTCTTTTGTTAAATCTCTTTCAGATTTTACTGGAACAGAAGTAATTTTAGGTTCTGCCATAGTATTATCCGCACCAAACATTTTTGTTTCATTAAGTTTTTCTACTTCTTGCATGATTTCTCTCATCATGGCTCTTTTCTCACTGACAGTTTTAGGTTCTTCTGTATAATGCCTGTCTAGTATCTCGTCTTGTACATACAGCCTAATGCTTTCTGCTTTGGTTCTGCTAAATTTACCCTCAAAATTAACAGCATAAGCGTTAATAATGTTACTAACACCTTTGCTATATATGTGGTCTGCTTCATAAACAGGTAGTTCACCTTCTCTAGAAGATTTATAAATAGTAGCAAAGCTAGAATCATAAGCTATGCCATTTTTTACCATGTAGCCAAACATATCAGCTTGTGAGTTAAACTGCCCATTAGCTATGCCTAATCTAAATTCTGCTACTTGTTTTGGTGTAGCAAAGTAAGTTTGTTTTCCCTCAATGTAATCAATAGTTTTCATTGTTGTGGAATCTAATGCACCAGCTATACTTAGATTTTTTATTAGTTCGTCTTTTGTAATATTCTTGTTAAATAAAGCTGCTAGACCCTCTTCTCTTGCGTCTTCTTTGTTGTGTTGTCTAATAATTCTATTACGGTTATATATAGATATTCTTTTAGCTTTAAGAGAAATTAAGGTTTGTATAGCTTTTTGATTACCAGCTGATATTAACGAGCCCAGTTTCATACCATTTTTACCAGTTCCTCTATCAGCTTCTAAGTAACTCATTGCTCTATCAATATCTGCTGTAGTCTCAGCGTTAGCAAGATACCACTCAGCAGCTTGTACTGTTGCGTCATTTATTTGTGTGTTTGTGTATGTACCATCTCTTGGTATACGTTGATGAAAACTAATACCTTCTTCTGTTGTACCTTCAAATGTGCGGATAAAGTTTGATAAGTCTGTTACTTTTTTTGTAGAGGCTCTTTTGTATCTCTCTTCAGCGTCTTTAGATAATAGTTGAGCTTTCTTTTCATTAAAGACAGAAGCGTACCCACCAGCATAATACTTATCTGTGTTACTAAAGTCTGTACCAATACGGTCAGCTAAAAACTCATCCATTGTTTGTTCGTCAGGATTGTAGTCAGCAAGTTGTGATGTAGCTGTTCTTATATCTTCAGCTGCTTGTAGTTTACCTAGCCACAAATTATTAGTAGCTGTAGCATACATACTACTTAAAGCCTCATTCTCACCTGAGTCTATTATCTTTTTGATTTCCTCTGTACTCTTACCCTGTGCATTTAGTTTAGTTATTTCTGTAGCTGCTTCTTGTTCTTGGGTTTTTATATACTGGTTGCCCATCTCTTGTAATTGTGGGAGTGAGTTACCTAATGCTTTTACTAACCCTGAGAGTTCTGTTTCTTGCACACTTGCTTTACCACCACCAGCAAATGTAGTGCCGAAGTATTTGTTTGTTACTTTAGATTCATATGCCATTATTTACCGCCTAATGTTCTTGTTGGTATTGAATATTGACCCGCTGGCTTAAAACCTTCAAAACCACCTGTGCCTGAGCCATAACTTAATGCACTATTACTAGCTTGAGATAATGATTTAGGTTGATTAATAATAGAATTTGGGCTTAATGCGTAAGCTCCAGCTGTTGTTGCTATTTGAACCCCTAATCCTAATGCACTTGGTTCTGAAACAGGTTTAACATATTGAGAACGAGTCTTCTGCATATTTGCATAAGCCTGTGTATACTGATAATTAGCTTTATACATGTCTGATAAGAAAGCGTTTTGTAGTTCTACGTAGTCTGTGTCAGCTGCTCCAGCTAAATCTTGCACTACTTTAAATGGATTACCAAAGCCTAAGTTAAGTGCTTGGGCTTGTTTCTTACGCAAGTCCATTTTGTTTTTAAAATCTTCAAGAGCAAATTCTCTAGCAGCTTCTACTTTCTCACCTTCTATCTTTTGTATGTCATTTAGATAAGATATGTTAGCGTTTTCTACCGTTATTCTGTTAGCCTCTTTTTGAGCTTTAGCTTGAGCTTTTTGTCCTTGAAAATCATTGACTGATTTTATTATCGACAAGACTGCCATTGCTTCGTTAACGCCGCACATACTATTTCATCTCCTTGACCATTAATAAGAAGGGCATCTTAAGATGTCCATACTCTTTGATTTCTTCTACTTCTTTAAATCCTAAATACTTAAGCCATTTTAATGACTTGTCATTTCTTTTGTCTACATAATTATACAGGTAATCATACCCTTTACCCATGTCTTCTACCCATTGAGGGCATTGTTTTACAAATTCTTTCTTATAATTAAACAGCTCATCACTGCATAACAACCAAGCTACACCCCATCCTTTTTCACTTGAAGGTACTGAGCCAAACATGCCAACAACATATTCTTCTTCTGTGCCTATAACACTGTAGTTACGAGCTCCTCTATGTTTAAAAGGTTCTAACAAGGCAGCCATAGGTTGTACACCATCAGCCGCCAGTAATTCATCTTTGTCTTCATCCCGCATCTTAGGAGCTAGGAATAAACCATCTGCTACTATTGCATTTCTCACGTGTGCCATTTTATACCCTCTTAGAACGTCTATGATAATAGCCCTCTACTTCTGCACTTGGTATAAACATGGGTAGATGACTGCTGCTTTTTACATTTAAAGTAAACTGTGTGTTTCTAGATTGTACTGGGACAACCAGTGTCCCGCTAGATAATGCTGGATTGTCTACACTACCTGAGAAGCCTACAACATAGCCATTCATTATAGTTGTATATGCGTCTCTAGTCTCAGGAGTAACTTCTACTTGAAAGAAACCTGAGTTCTCATAATCAAAAGATATAGTTCTAATTTGGTATCTACCTGAAGTAATAGCTATGACACCATTACCAGCAGCTTCTCTAACATATTGTGGAGAAAGTGTATATTTAGATTCATAAGGCACACCTATTATTAAACCAGTGTGGTCTCCTTCTATTGTATATGTACCACCACTGGTGTTAGTAGCTGTATAGTTTGCACCTGTAGTACTATCAACAGCTATAAGACCCGCTTTAGCTCCGTATGGTGCTGTAAATGTTGTTAAACCTGTACCTGAAGAATAAGTACCTGTTACACTCTTTTTAAAATCAACATGAACATTAAAGCCTATAGTTGAGTCAGCTAAGTTTTGTAGGTCTATCCTAAATAATTTAGTATCGGTATCTTCAGCTGCTATTAAATAAACATAGTTGTTTACAGTCATGCCACCAAGTATCTTTACACCTGTAAATGTCCACTTAGACCACGCTGTTTGTACCTTCTCTCCTCTATCAAAGAAATACTTGTATATAAACATTGTTGAAGCGTTAGTTGCTGAAGCTGTCCCTGAGTAAGGGGCTAGTTGTGAATCAGCTGTATCTGCACAAAGTACCATTAAAGTATCTTCTGTTGTGTTACTAATCATTTGATAAGCATTATTAGGAATAAGCTTTTGTACTGCTACAGTGATATCAAGACCATCATTAGTTAGTGTGTCATTGTCAGCAAAGTATTCTCTTATAGCTGTGTTAGCATTCCTCTTCTGTGCAAAGTATGCAAACTTACCTGAAGATACAGGTGTTACAGCGTCATCTAAAGCGAATGTAGATACCTCATTTAGTATAGTTGTTAGTGGTGTAATAGTCTCACCAGCATAACCTACTTTGTATTGTGCTGTATCTGAGAATAACAATAGAGTCTCATTAAATGCTATTGAATGTTTTAAAGTATTAACTGTTGTACCTGAAGCTGCAACATCTATAGGGTCAGTGTCTAAAACTTGTGTTACTGTAGATGAAAAGAAGTTAAAGTAATCTGCATTACCTGAGAGTATTAAGTTCTCTCCTGATAATATGCCTAGTCTACTTTTAAAGAACGTTAAGTTCTGTATCTTCTGTCCAACAAAGGTAGGGTTAGGATTAGTTGTAGCGTCCCCACAGTCTCTATCCGTCCATGATTGTTTAGCAAATGTAAATGTACCATTATTGTTGTTTATTAATGCGTGTGGCATATAAGCGTCATTAACACCTAGCGAAGTAGATGGAGCTATACACTCTTCCCATACTCCATTACCTACATAGTTAACATAATAATCTGATGATGTATCACCAGCGTCACCTGTTACTTTAATCTTGTCACCATTTTTTGCATAGAAAGGCAGTTTAGTAAAATCTTGTATCTCATCTTTTATAGCATAAAGCTCACTGTTACCAGCCCCATCATGAGTTTCTACTGTGTAATTAGTGTTGCCATCTACAACTAGACCACGTAAAGATGATTGATGTTCTGTAAATGTGAACTCAGCTGTTACTTCTGAGTATGTTCCTAGCCCTTGAGTAGTACTTAAAGTAGCACCTGTGTCTGCTCTAGTTAATTTAAACTCAATACTAGAAGCACTATTCCAATAACCACTGCTTGTTCCTTTAAGAAAGATATCTATAAGCTTGCCTGTGTCTCTAAAATCTGTGTCATGGTTAGCATCACTACCATCAGGCATTTGTATAATAGCATTGATACCATAAGATAAGTCGGGGTGAGTTAGGTGTATTGCATACTCTCTACCAAAATTACTGACAGTAAACACTACATAAAAATGTTCTACTTTAGCTGCTGAAGTTGTTGAGTCAGCTATAGGTACAATAGATTTGTTAACTACAAAAGTGTAGTCAGCTATATTAACCATTTTAAAATCTTCTTTAGGATTTGTACTGGTTAAGTATGATGTACCGTCAGGAAAGTTAACAGTCTTTGAGTTACCATCTAAATCATAAACTTTAATACCACCATTATAAAATGATGTTATGTATCTATTGCTCTCATCTCTTTGTATAGACCATGTTTTAGCAGTGTTAGGTAATAGGTTAGAAGCATCTAAAGTTGCTACATATTCTAAAGGCGGTCTTTTAGATAAACCATCAACAACACTGTTAGAGCAATTAACTTGGTCTTCACCTTGATTAATTCCACGTTGAGTAGGTGTCTGCTGGCTAATGCCATTTAGAAAATTAGGTATACTTTGTGATACTACAGCCATTAATAAGTCCTTCTTGGGGGTCTATTTATTATTGAATAAGTGTTAGCGTCTCCTTCTAGTATGTTGTTGTCTTCACTTCTAGAATCAGACTGTTTAAAATTGTTATAAGCTTCTTGCTCATCAACTTGAGCTAATTCAGTTAAACCAGCGTCACCAATAAATCTAGCTGCGAATCTTCTAGCAGCTTTTGTAGTGATATAACGTCTTGCATATTCAGGTAGTTGTTCAAATAATTGAACCAATACTACATCTAGGGGAACACTTGCAGTTAATACATCTGTGTGATTATCTAAGTCATATATAAAACCATTACGTATAACTAAGTTACGGTCTCTATTAGCTGAGCCAGCGTCTGCTTGTACACAGTTAGAGGGTAGGGGGAGTTTGTTGTCAGTATCTAAAGAATAAGATACGTTGTATTCGGTGTTGAAATTCCAGCCTTCACTTTGAACAGCAAGGCTTGTCTCATTTAATATATTTATAGCGACAGCTACATCTACATTGTTAGTGCCGCTAATAGAGTTTACAGGTGCTTCTCCAATAGAAGAAAGCATAGTATTAATAGCTTGTAACTCTGTAGTTGGTGTTAGTTGTGTTGCCATATATATTCCATAAAAAGAAAGAGGGCAGCCGAAGCCACCCTCTCGTTAAGTTTAAAAGAGCTTACGCTTCTTTAATACCTACAGCCGCTTCAGGACGTAGCACGCCGTGTCCCATAGCGTATTTAGCTACCATTAGCGTTCCCTGACGTCTTATGTCATATTCCATTTCAGTCGCTAAGTCCATCAATTTGACAGTACCAGCAGCTGATGGATGACATACTAGACATACATAGTTTGCTAAGTTAACCGCTTGTGGTTTAGTTCCACCAGCAGTAGCTGAACCAGCGTCAGGTAATGCTGTTGTAATGTTAGAAGAAACAAAATGTGGAGTTGGGATTAATTCAATTCCAGCAATCTTCATAACTTTACCTTCAGCAATAGAACCTTGACCGCTAAAGTCAACGTTTACAGCGTTAGTAGCGTTTGCTAATTTATAATACTCTTCAGTTCTAATGAAAGCTTTTCTGCCTTCTTTAGGAACGTAGTTATTATCCATTGTTCTAGCCGCATCAAATAATGCGTCTATCATTGCGTTAGCAGCAGTTGCGTCTGTAGCTGATGCAATGTTTGTATCAGTTAACACAGTTCCCGCTCCGTAACCTGAATCAGATACGTTTGCAGAAGCTTGTGCAGCTTGACCAATAGTTTGTAAGATGTGCTTATCTTTTTGGAAAGCTAAAGCTCTACCAATTTCAGTAGAATAAGCTCCTCTTACATCCCAGTGATTTTTCGCTTCCTCAATATTGCTAAGGAAAACTGAGCTAATTAATAAGTCATTAATAGTAATGACCTTTTCGTTGTGGTTTACGTCGTTGCCTGTGATTTCCGCACCAGCTGTATGGTAAGCCGCAGCCACTCTACCCATTACTGGGAAAGTAGCAGATTTACCTGAGCTAATAGAACGGACAGTTTCAGACCCTTGAGTTACTGAAGCTCTTTCAAAAGAAGTTAAAACTTCTCCAGCAAAAACTTTCAGAAACAGAGCGTCTTCAGAACCACCAGCGTTGACTCTACCGACAGATACTGGAGTAGCATTTGCCATAATAAAATCTCCTATGATTTAAAGTTAATTGTTTATAAAAGCCTCTAAGATTCACCCCAAGATTGTCTTCCGCAGAAGGTCAAGTTACTACTACTTGTCGGCAACAGCCACCTAAAAAGGTCGCACTGTTATGTCAACATTTCCACTTACGTAAAGCTAGAGCCTTACGTGTCGGTTTTCCATTTTTTCTCATTGCACCTTTAACACCACTCATTCTTGCACAAAAGCTTTTCTTTCTACCAGCTGCTTTAGAACCTTTCTTAGGTTTACCTGTTACAGGCGGCTTGAGATTAGCCCCAGTTTTACGTTTGTAATAAGCACGTCCAGCGGCATTTAGTCCGCCAGTTTTGCTTTGGTGTCTTTTTAAAGTCATTACTTCTTCTTCTTAGGAAAACCTTTCTTCATATTAGAATAAGATTTTTTAGATATAGTAGAGTTCTTTTTGCTTCTACTAGTTCCAGCTTTTTTACGTTTATTTATATTTGCATACAAAGACATAATTACTCCTATAAGTTACTGTTTGCTATTTTGCTCTGTACTTCAGCTTGATACGCTGGGTCTTTCTCATACCTAGCATCTTTCATTGCTTCTGTGACTTGAGCCCAAGACTCAAAACCTTTCTCACCAGTGCCTGTAGCTTTGCCTGATAATAGTTTAGGGTCACTACCTTCATTAGCATCATATCTAGCTTTAAGACCAGTGACTGCTAACTTAGTTGTTTCCATGTTTCCACTATTTACAGCTGAGTTATAAGCTTCTATTTCAGCATCAGTTAAATTCTCTTTAGCCCATCCAGTCATAGCTTCGTAACCTTCGTCACCACCAGCTATTCCTTTGATTTCTCCTGATTGCTTATCTGCAACCGCTTGTTGTCCAGCAATAAACTGGTCTACGTATTCTCTACTAATACCCGCTTTTTCTAAAGCATCATAAGACTCTTGAGCTAATTCACCTTTCTCAGCATACTCAGCATTTAGTGCACCCATGTCTAGACCAGCAGCTTGAGTAGCTTTCTCAGCTATCTCTAAGTTGTTGTCGTCAGCTTTAGGTTCAGATGTAGACTCCTCAGCTTTAGGTTGTCCTAATTTAGATTCCAGTTCCTGATATGATTTAGCCATATCTTCTACTGAATTAAATTTCTCAGGTAAACCTTCAGGTCTCTCTGTTTTTAATACAGGTTCAGCAGTCTCTGCTGTTGTTTCTTCTGCTTTAATTTCTACTTGTTCTACCATTTGTTTCTTCTCCTTTAATTATTCAGGTTTTGTTAAGTTGTTAGCAACTTGTGGTACAGCACTTTGTGCCATATCCATCATTTGTTGTTGCTGCATTTGTTGCTGTTGAGCTTCTTGTTCTTGAGCTAGTTGCTCTTGACTCTTCATAAGACCCTCAGTGTCTATACCTAAGCTGGTAGCAACACGAGTAAGTAGGTCACTAGTGTTTAATGACTGTACTACTTCAGGACTTATTTGAGCTAGATTACCTATCTCAGCCACAAATTCTCTTAGCTTCTGTAAGTCATTACCACGTCCCAGTGCTTCAACACCAGTGACGATAGTAGGCTTAACAGAGTTCTTAGGAAGTGTTGGTATCTCTTTAGAGTCTGACATACGCTTCATAAGTACTTGTACTAAAGGCAGTTGAAACTCTTGTGATAGTAATGAGTATATACCACCCATAGCCATCTCAAGTTGTTCTGCCATGTATCTAATTTCTTGAGCTGTAACACGTTCTGCATTACGTTGTATTGCGGAGTTTAATAAGAACGCATAAGCTAATCTTTCTTCTAGTCTGCCTATACTTCTTTCTACTATTTGCAAATCATATTGCTTGTCAGATTGCAAAACGCTTACGTCGTCTGATGAACCAGTTATGATATCTCCATTTCTAGTCTGTGCTAAATCTTTCTTACGTGTGACAGCATTAGGTCTAACCATAAAGACTATCTTACTAGCTGCAGCAGATGACTCTACTAATGATTGTGATAACCCTTCTAATGATTTTAAGTCACCTAAAAATTCTTCTACATAACCACGTCCATAGTCTTCACCGTCTACTCTTACCATGCGTAATGCTTGGTATGGCATGTTGTCTATTGGGTATGTGCCTATTGACTCAGGTAATTTAATACCGTTTACTTCTTGACAAACATAGTATTTCTTCTCATCTAGTTTGTATATATGTGTATATAATTCACACTCATCATCAGTTTTATAATCAGGGTCTTTACCTAATTGCATTCTAGTTTCTTCATCTAGAGCCACAGGGCTTACTGATTCTTTAATAATAACTTCTAATAATGTACCCTCTTCATCTCTTCTACATACATACTGTGTAATACCAAAGACTCTCATGTTACCTTTTTTAGGTAGATAAGTTAGGACATTACCACCTACAATAAGGTGCTTGAGTGCTTCAAAGACAGATACTCTTAAAGCTAGTTGTTCAATCTTGTTATGTACTTCACGCTCTATTTTACCTAGAGATTTCTCTACTTCACTTTGTAATTCTTTCTGCTGTTCTAGCTCCTCTTTAGATGCACCACTAAGTGATAGCCTAAAGAATGGGGCATTAGGTGGAAGTAATAGTAATAGAAGTTTAGATGCTAGGTTGTTGACACCTCGTGCACCTACTGATTGGAATGGGGTATATAACTCTGAGCTGGACTCAAAGCCGTCGTCGGGGATTAATGAAGGGATTGTAATTTCAGAACACTCACGGGCTCTATCTAGATAGTGCTGTCTGTTCTCTATTAATTTATTGTATCGTTCTTTGGCTGTAGTGTTGTCGTGCATATTGTATTCCATTAAGAAATATTAAGACCTGAGCCACTTGTAGGAATGTTTAATCCTGACCCAGTTTGTAATGATTTAGTACCACGTCTTTTAACTCGTTTAGCTTTTTCCTCTTCAGACTCTTTATCAATAGAAGTCTTAACTGTAGGAGCTAAGTCATCACCAGCTGGTGAAGCTATTGGAGCTGGAGCTGGAGCTGGTTCAGGTGCTGACACCTTTGGGCTTCCCATACACATATATGTTGTCTCCTATGATTTGTAAATGTTTAATCCAGTATTAGTATTGTCGAAGGTTTTACGGGTGCTTCCGTAAGTTTCTCTCTTATCTTTTTGTATAGCTAAATCTTCATCTCTCATTCTATTCTTATCTTTCTCAGCATTTCTTCTGTCTGCATTACGGATTACCTGTCCAACAGGTGTAGAGTCTTTGTACATTCTTTTAACATTGTCACCTTCGGTGAATAACATTCCACACATATTAGCTCCTGTATATTGATAAGCCAGTGTTTGACTTGTTTAATGGGTTAGTACCGCTCATGGTTGTAGCACTTGAAGAGCTTTTGGTTTTACTCTTTTTACTACGCTTAGTACCACTAGCTGGTGCTCGGTCATCTTCAAGGTCAGCCTGTGATATCTCTAAGTCTTGACTACTGCCAGTTTTACTGACTGCACCCATGTCTTCTAGCATGTCAATGCCACGTCCCATACCACCTCTAGAACCACACATATTACTTATCTCTCTCTACTAATTCGTTTAAGAACCTGACAACATCACGTTGACCAGCTTTGAAATACATATCTTTCACCTCATCAGAGATGTTGGGAGAGGACTCAGGGTATATCTCATTCAATAACTTTACTAATTGCTTAGATGTATTGGGCAGTTTGACCTCTTGGTCTTCGTCTGTTCCTACTATATCATTTATAAACATATATTTATCCTTCTAAAACGGGTACTTTAAGTCCATAGTGTACCAGTAATTGTTCCTTTGTTGTACTCTGTTGCTCTATTCTCAAAGAAGTTAGCGTGTTCTACACCATTTAGTACCCAGTCTAACCACTCTAATGGGTTATCTTTTACTTTGTAATTAGGTTTTAATGATAGTTGTAGCAGCCTACGGTCAGCAATGTATCTAATGTACTGCTTAACTTGCTTAGGTTCTAGCCCACGTATACCGCCTTGCTCAAATGCTAGGTCAATAAACTTATCTTCTAGCTCAACCATATCTCTACATTGTTGGTAGATACTGGCTTTAAATTTTTCTGTCCAAATCTCAGGGTTCTCTTTAATCATTTCCTTGAACAGTTTAATCATGCTTTCTACATGGTGAGTCTCATCTCTAATTGACCATGTTACTATCTGACACATGCCCTTCATACGTCCAAAGCGTTGAAAGTTAAGAAGCATAACAAAGGAAGCGAACAGTTGTAGCCCCTCACCAAATGCTGAGAAACAGGCTATGTCTCTAGCCAGCCCTTCAGTACCTTTACCTTTATCTTTGAATAGGTACTTGTGTTTGTCTGCCATCTCTTTGTATTCTTGGAATGCTTTAAACTCTGACTCAGGTAGACCCAGTGTATCATTGAGCATAGAATAACTATGAGCATGGTTAGCCTCACTGGCAGCAAAGGAAGTTAACATCATCCTTACTTCAGGTGATTTAAACTTAGGCATGTACTTATCAAGGTAAGCCTTAGCTATATCAACATCACCTTGAGTAAAGAATTTAAGTATCTGATTGATAAGATTCTTCTCAGGTTCTGTTAGTCTCTCATTCCAGTCTCTTACATCTTCATGTAGAGATACTTCAGATGGTAGCCAGTGCATCTTTTGCTGCATCTCATAAGATTCAAAAGCCCATGAGTAATCAAATGGTTTGTAGTGTGTACGTTCTTTAAATAAGTTTCTCATTATCCCTCGCATGATAGACATTCCGCTTCGGGAATGATTGTTCTTTCTACTTTCTGTGATACTAGTTCAGCTCGCTTGATAGCTTCAGACCTACAGTAATATAGTGTTTTAAGTTTACGTTGCCAAGCCAACATATGGATGTCGTGGAGTTCCTTGATGTGAACATCAGCTGGAACAAATACATTAACAGATTGTGACTGACAAATAAATGCCTGTCTGTCTGCTGCGTGCTCTATAACCCACTGCTGGTTTATTTCTATAGCTGTCTTAAACACATCTTTCTCATAATCAGTTAACCCTTTAAGTTCTAGCACTGAGCCTCTGTTAGCTAGTATATGTTTCCATGTATCATCATTGTTCATACCCTTAGATTCTAATAGTTCCTCTAGGTGTTTGTTCTTAACTAAGAATGAACCTGACATTGTTTTCTGTACATAAGCGTTAGCCCTGAATGGTTCAATAGATGGTGATGTAGTACCACAGATAATTGAGCTAGAAGCGTTTGGTGCAATAGCTAGTAAGTGTGCATTACGCATACCAGTGCCTTCCATGTCAGGTGCTTCACCCTTCTTAATAGCCAGTCGCTTTGATTCCGCAATAGCTTGTTGTTTAATATGCTTAAACATCTGTAAGTTTTTAGACTTAGCTAGTGCAGATTCAAACGGTATACTGTTCGCTTGTAAGTAAGAGTGAAACCCCATAGCACCCAACCCAAGACTACGTTCATTGACAGCGGAAAACTTAGCCCTGTATAAAGTGTCGGGTGCGTTGTCGATAAAATGTTGTAACACGTTATCTAAGAAATGTATCAAGTCAGGTATAAACATACTGTCCTTTTTCCATTCATCATACTTCTCAAGGTTAACACTGGACAGACAACACACTGCTGTGCGGTGCTCATCTGTTGGTAATGTTATCTCTGAGCACAGGTTAGAGTGATGTACTTTTAAACCTAAATCTTTTTGTGGTTGTGGCAGACCTTCATTAACTGTATCACCAAACATTATGTATGGCTCACCAGTAGCTACTCTATTCTCTAATATCTTCTGCCATAATTCTCTAGCTGATACTACACGTACTATCTTATTAGTGTGTGGGTCTATTAAGTTCCAGCTGTCATCAAACGTTGGCTCTTTAATACAGTTAGATATTAATTCCATAAAGTCATTAGATAGATTAACTGCATGATGTAAGTTCAGACATTTACGGTGAACATCTCCACCACTAGGTTTACGCATGTCTAGAAACTCTAGTATCTCAGGATGGCTTACGTCCATGTAAGCGGCATAGCTGCCCCTTCTAGTCTTTCCTTGAGAGAAGGCTAACATCTCTGAGTCTACTACATGTAAGAATGGTATAGAGCCTGAGCTTTGTGACCCATGACTGGTAGCTGTACCATCAGACCTGACTGCTCCCCAGTACCCACCAATACCACCACCAACAGATGCAAGCCAAGCATTTTCTGAATAGTGCCCAGTCAAACCTTCACGGCTATCAGGCACATAGTTCAAGAAACAGGATATAGGCATACCCCTGTCAGTACCACCATTGGTAAGTATGGGTGTAGCAAACATGAACCAAAGCTTTGATGAATAATTATATATCCGTTCCGCCATGTCATCATTGTCCGAGAAAGCTTTAGCTGCTCTCATAAATGCTTCTTGTGGGGAAGTCTCTTCAGGTAATAAGTACCTATCATGTAAGGTAGTCTTACCGAATGATGTTAACAATTCATCTCTGCTCAGGTCTATCATGTTGTCTCCTTATGAAATTATTTGTAGCGGGTCAATGTCCTCTAGTTTTTTTCTATCTTTTTGTTCTCTCAATAATATGTTGATATACTCTACTGCTTTATTTAAGTCTTCAATTTTTCCAGCAGTCGTCTTATGCTTGTAACGCCAGCGACATAAGTATTTGATAGCGTTAGCCTCACAATATGGTATTTGATTCTCAACAATAAAAGACACTGGCTGTATCTTATACCTCGAATAATGTTTTGGATTTTGTACTTTATCATTCTTCACCTTTTTATTTGCCATAGTTTTACTTCTCCTTTCTTTTTGTTATAGTCTTCTGCTCTGAGTATCTTAGCTACACGGGCTTGCTGTAATGCTTCCTTCTCTGTGTATCCTTTCTTTTCATAAGCTTCAACTACTTTGTCCCACAAAGTCCTCAGTGGGACAGTCTTGTTATCACCTAGTATTTTTTCAGCAGTCTTAATACCTACACTAGGTAAACCTGTGTAACCATCAACTGGGTCACCCATTAATACTTGCATCATAAACCAGTAGTCAGCTTGAGGCTTTGTAATCCTATTGATTGTGTCACCATCAAGACATATCAATGCTGGTATCTGTTTAAAGTCTTTATCTATAGATACTATAATGGGGTCTTTATCATAATAAGGGTCAATGGTAGTTGCTAGTATACCTAGAACATCATCAGCTTCTAGTCCATCCCACATAATACCTTTATGATTATCCATGATGTGTTGTCTTAACACGGGTAGTATCATAGGTTTACGTACACCCTTACGGTTAGCTTTATAACTAGGCATCACATCTTTTCTAAAGTTATTAGGGGATGTCAATGCTATCTTATAAGGCTTACACAACAAGTCTCTCTGTAGTTTTTTAATAGCTTCATCAACCGCTGCTATTGCCTTGTCTTCATACGCATGTAGTGTCCAAAGGTTTTCGTCCCACTTGATAGCTTGCTCTTCTTGTAGTGCTGTCTTATAAATAATAATATCACCATCTATAAGTAACTCTCTTTTCTTATTATAGTTCTTCATGTTTTCTTTCATTAGTGTGTCTCACTCCAGTTGTTACCAATTTTATATTCACCAGTAAGTGGAATACGTAGGTCTAATTCTGAACCCACATTCTCAATAGCTTCAACAGCTTTATCACCAATGATGTTAGCCCACTCTGCATTTACTTGTACTTGTATCTCATCATGTACCCACACTACTTGGTTAACATCAGCATAAGGTTTGATTAGTCTATCAAATTCAACTAACCATTTCTTACATACAATAGCACCCGCTGATTGTAGTAGTGTATTCAATGCACTATGTGGTGACCTGACTTTTATCTGTCTACCATCTAAACCTTTAAGGTGTCCTTTAGCAGCAGCAGATTGTACTTGCTCTATGAGTTTGTTAAGAGCGGGTAAGTTATTTAAGAATCTCTTTTTAACTTGACCAGCTTCTTTAACAGTCTTGCCTGTTACTTCAGCTATCTTCTTAACACCACCACCATATAGAAAACAATAATAAAAACGTTTAGCTAAGTCTCTTGAATCAAGACCCGCTAATGTTTGTGTCTCTGTGTGGATGTCACCATCAAGTACTACCTTAGTGTATTCACCATTGTCAAACTTAGCCATGTAGTGTGCGAGCATCCTGACTTCTAGTCCTGATACATCTATACCTACAAGCTTCTTACCTGTCGGCACTGTGAATAACTCTCTACATTCCTTACCATAAGGGGCATGTACGCTGGGCACTTGAGCTAAGTTAGGGTAGGCATGGCTTGCTCTAGCTGTGACGGTTGAGTTGGTGTTACATGTACCGTGAAGTTTACCGTTAGTCTCTAGTTTAAGCCACGCCTGATTACCAGTAGCAAGTTGTGCAATTCGTTTATCTAAAAGGAAATGCTCGGCTAATAGTTTAGCAGCTGGGTAATCCAACTTGCTTAATACTACATCATCTACCTTTGGTTTACCATCAGGTGTAAACTCTTTTGGATTCCAACCATAGACATCTATAAATCTTTCAGCAACATGTTGTCTACTTGATGGATTAAAAGTTACAGTCTCTTTCTTAATGAAGGGCTCACCTTTAACATACCCTCTAGTCTTGTTATTTACTTTAGGTATGAATGTTGTCTCTTTAATTATAGGCGGGAATAATTCTTGTAGCTCATCTTCTATTTCAAAACGTCGAGCATTTAGTGTAGAGAATAATCTAGTAGCTTTATCATTATCAAATGTAAAGCCATGTTGTTCTTGTCTGAATACAATGTCAGCAACTTGATGTTCTAAATCCATAGCAGACTGTGCATAGCCCTTCTTTTCTATAGCTTTGTATAGTCCTGAGTTAACTATCACGTCTTGCTTACAGTACTCTAACATCTCCGCTGTAAACTCTGACCAATCAGTTTCTATATGTGCTTTGTATTTACCAATGCGGTGTCCCCATGCTTCAAGGCTGTGTCTCCCTATAAGTTTAGTCGGGAAGTCTTGACGTTTAAAGTCTGCATCTCTAATGTCAGGGAATAATAATCTAGTAGCAATGATAGTATCAAATACTTTACCTCTAGGTTTAAAGTCATAAATCTTTTTTAATACAGGAATATCAAACTTGATAATGTTATGCCCCACTATTAAGTCAGCCTTAGTCAGCTTCTTAATTGCAGCTTCATTATCTAGATGTAATAACTCTCCTTTATCTAAGTCATACATCACAATACAATGTACTTTGGTAGCGTCTGTCAGTAGACCATTGGTCTCGATATCAAATATGTATCTCTTCATTACTTCTCCATTTTAATTTTACGTTTATTTTTTAAATAGTTTTCCCATGTATCTTTAATGCGGCATTCATGTGTTTCTAAATCTACATATACAATTCTCACACCTAACTCTTTACCTTTGGCACTAGTTATACGTGAAGTCTCCCAGCCATTCTTTCGGTAGTAAGCTACCTTAAAGTCTACTAAAATTTTTTCTCCAGTTTCTTGATGTATTCCCACAGCATCTATACAACCATGCGGGGCAACGTTTCTGAATACCCAGTAGCCCTTCTTGATTAACCACGCACAACCAATAAGCTCACCATAGTGTCCCTTATCATTTTTATTCATAGTTTTATTTTAATAATTTTTTGTATGACACAAGTAGGAATGATTGTTGAGTTGCCTACTTCATTTACTTTACCATCTGAATCTACATTGAAGTCACTGACTAAACGTGTAACCTTCTTATCTTTCTTAATGAGCCATCCACTGGATATGCAGATAGGTAAGTCATCACAGTTGACATCCTCTATACTACGCCACCCAGCGTCTGACTCTATGTCTACCCAGTAGACCATGACAAACTCGTGTTTGAATAAGTCTAACTTAGGTAAATACTTTGTTTTCATTAGTGTATCTTATGCCTCACCACTTCTATTTGATAGGCACGGTCATCACCTTCTTCAATAAGTTTATCAAGGGCAAGGTTTAGTAAGCTTTCACCATCATCAGTTGCTATCGGAATCTGTACTATCTTATTAGTAGATGCAGTTTCAGTTAGTGCTGATATTAGTATTGCTGACCAGTTTATTTCTTTTACTTTAAAAGTCATTGTTGACATCATCCTGTGTCTCCTGTAAACATCCTGTTTCTAAGTCATAGTGTAAGGTACAAGCTTTGCCTGTCTCTCCACTAAACCTGTTCTTAAGTACGTTGACCTGAGCTAAGTTACCTTCTGACTGTAAGTCTCTTGACATACTTATTATCATATCAGATAACTGCCCGATTGACGCACTACCTCTTAAACTATTCATTGATACTGCTACACCGTCCTCATACCCTTTGTTTCCTTCAGGTCTCTTCAGGTGTGATACAAGTATTAAGCCTATACCTGTCTCTTCTACTAGAGTCCTAAGCTTTGATACTGTATAATCAATAAGTTTACGTTCATCATTTGTAGTCTCATCACCTATAGATGACAATGCCATGTGTAGGTGGTCTAAGATTACAAAGTCTACATCACATCCTTTAGCTAAGTATCTTATCTTAGCCAATAGATTATCACTGGCTGTTGAGCCGAAGTGATTATATAAATAAAAGTTCCCATTGCCTACGGTAGAGTCAAAGACTTTTTTTAATTCAGAATCTTTGACTCCTTCCCTTGTTAAATGTAACGGCTTTCTCATCTCAATACCCATTATGCCAAGAACACTACGCTTGACATTTTCTTCGAGAGCTAGGTAACCTACTGAAAATTTTTCTCTCAGTAAGTGAAGAGCCAAGTGGCGGCAGAAAGAGGATTTACCAACGCCACTACCAGCTGTTATTGTAACAAGTTCTCCTTTACGTAGACCATGTGTTTTTTTATTCAGACAAGAGAACGGATACTGAACGGTGACATAACTGTCTTCCTTCTGTATGTCGTTCCACAAGTCTGCACCTAATACAATGCCGTCAGGTCTATAAGCTTTCGCTGACCATATGCAATCTGTTAACTCTTTAACTTTTCCAGCCACCAGCATTTCGTTAGCGTCCTTCATAGGTAGAGTACAGACTTTGGCTTTGTTAGGTGAAAAGATTTTAGCACATTCCAACGCAGCTTTTTTACCAGCTTCGTCTTGGTCGAACATAAGTACAACAGTCTCGAATGATTCAAGCCACTCTAACTCTTTAAGTAAATCTTTCTTAGCCCCCTGAGCCCCAGTCTTAACTGATACTACAGGAAACTTATTGCCATTTACTTTAGAGACAGAGAGACAATCAATCTCACCCTCAGTAACAATAACCATTTTACCTTTGTCACGCCATAAGTGTTGACCAAAGAGCGTCCCGTCTTTAGCTTCACCTATCCACTGAAATGATTTATCAGGGTAGCGTAGCTTCTGTGCAACCAGTACTCTATCTCTATCGTAGTAGTTAGCAATCTGAACAGGTCTCTTATTCGACTCACCAATTTCATAATTAAATTTCTGTAGTGTGTCGTGGTCAAGCTTACGTTTGTTTAAAGGGGTAACAGTTCCGTGTACAAAATTGTAATCGGTTGTTGTTGTTGCGGGTGCTGTCATTTGTTCTCCATTTTTATGATAACCACATCCAAAACAATACTCATGTCCGTCTGTGTAGACACCGAGATTATCTTTAGAACCACATGCGGGGCATGGGGCGTGGTGTAGGAATGTGCTGTCGTCTTCTTTCATTTTTAATCCTCACTATAAGGGGCACTTTACTAATCGTAAGGTAACTCTTTAGTTCTTTCTAAGGCTCTAGCTATCTGATAAGAAACCTCACCAGCTGCTGACCTAAAAGATTTTTCACAAAGTTTATCTATCATAGCTTTAACTTCTTTAGGTACTACTATCTGTGTATATTTCGCTTTACGTTTTTCATACGCCGCTTTCTGTTTATCGTCCATAACCTTTACTCCTATTATGTATGTCCATTAATTCATTAACACAAAAGTATGGACACTTTGTTTTATTATTTATATCTCTATGTCCTATCAGCTGTGCTGTAGGATACAGTTGCCTTAATTCATCTATCACTATTCTTAATGATATGTATTGTTGGAAGGTATAATTACAGTCAGGCTGACCATCTTCTCCCTGTCCACCTATCATACATATGCTTACTGAATTAGCGTTAGTACATTCACCAGTGCCGTCATCAACGTGACCACCAGCAAGTCCAATGTCTCTTCCATTTTCTACGTAACCACTCCTAGTTATAATCTTATGAAAACCACAAGAGAACCAACCGTCTTTACGGTGCTGTGCATCTAGTTCCTTACGTCCAATATTATCACAGGGTGGTGTCTCGGAAGAACAGACGACTATGAAGTCCGTTTCTTTTCTTTCGTTTCGCATAACCACTCCTTTGGTATATGTTTATCAGCGTACTTAAATCCATATTTAGTACACCACATTCCATATGTTGTTTTACTTCTCTTACTTATCTTTGATGCTGACCTACTGAATACGAATCTAATATCTAAATCAGGATACTGTTCCTTAATTAGTTTCATCTTCTGTCTGTCTGCTGTAGTAAATAATCCTTTAGTCTCTACAAAAATGTCAGCGGCTGGCAGATAGAAGTCAGGTGTATAGGTATGTAGTTTCTCAGGTTTAGTATATTTTAATTTAGTTTCTTCAAACTCATACTGTACTTTCTGACTCCTTAACTCTGCCGCAACAGACTCTTCAAGTCCCGACCTAAAGCCGTGTATCAATCCAACTTTTCTAGAAGTCAGAGGTTTCCGTTTCAGTCGTGCTCTCCATGTCATTTGTTTTTGTAGTCTCCTGATGAACGTATCCATCTGTTTCATCAAAGCCAAAGCCTTTAGCGTTGCCGCCACCGCCTTCTACTAGCTTAGTTATTTGCACGGCTCTCAATCTCATTGAGACTCCCGCTCCTACCATAGATGTGAAGTAAGGTACAAGTTCAGCTGAGACTTTCATCTCACTGCCCGACCATACGCTTACATCTTTACCAATAGGTGTACCACTAGCATCAAACATTGCTACACGGTTAGGAATTATTGTCCCGTCCTTAGTAACTATCTGTGCTTTACATTTGAATTTAAAGATAGTGTTACCTGTTGCATCACCCTCGTCATTCACCTCTTCAAAGTAAGGTGCATCCGCAGTCTTAACTTTCTTGCCTTTAGATTTTTCTTGGGCTTCTTTAGTACTGAGTGCTAACGCTTTGTCAATGCTCTGCATTAACTCAGCTGCATCTTCAGTCTTAAGAATTAAGTTAGTCTTGTAATGACCCGTCTCATCAAAGCGTGTGTCAGGTGTAGATAACCAAGCGTACTGGCTTGTACCTACAGGTGTCACAATCTTTTCATAGTTTTGTGCCATGTTTATTCTCCATTTTCTGTTGTTGTATCTATAAAGGGTACTTTAGTTATGCAAAGAAGTAATCACATTCTCTGAGCAACTGCACATCCAAGTCACCCTTCTCTAATTCTTCAGGTAACTTATCGTGTAGGTCTACAGGTAACTGTGACTTCACATCTTCTTTGAACTCTTTAAGTACGTCTGTCTCTGTGAATGTCTGAATGAAAGCCTCTTTGAGACTAGCACTTAGCATCTCCACATCTCCCGCTGTTGTACCAAAGCTATCATGAACGTTGCAAAAGTTCTTTACACCATTCTTATTAGCGATGTTAACAGTCCGTATCATAGCCGCTGAATCCAGTGAGTGCACAAAGTTAGGTGCAACACCATTGGACATCCTTAGCTTATCAGTCTTGTCTGTCTCTTCTTTGATTCTAGGTTTTATAACTTCACCCATTAGCATAGCTTTGACTCTCTTAGACTTCATCTCAGGATACGACTGATACACAGGGAATCCAACGGGTGTCACCCAGTGAATAGGTAGTTGCTCTTTAGCTACCACCTTAGCAATAGACTGCAAGTAAGCCATACCTTTACGGGCTGACTTCAAGTTGTCTCCTATGCTCTCCCAAATAATACCCGCAAGATAGATAGAGGGTTTGAACATGTCCTCAAAGGGATGTATCTCTCCTTTATCTTTTCTTTTGGTCAAGTCTTCTACTACAAAGTCAGTGCATGAGTACCTTGTTGAGCCATAACATATTGTCATAATGCTACGCTTAGTAGTACTCCTCTTAACTCCATAGTCTAACCACAGCTGAGCAAACTCTTTGCCCTGTGCCGCCTCATCTTTTAAACGCTCAGTCACAGCGTCAGCTACTAACTGATAGATATCCTGTGGTTTATCACTCGGCACTACATTGACTAGCTTACCCGCTTCTTTATCTTTTAACATAAGCGAATATAATTGTAGCCCATTACATGACCCGTCTATTGCAACTGGTAGATAAGATATAAAACCATAGCCCTCATTCTGAAAGCGTATCCACTCATCACACCATGCAAGAAACTGGAACGGTGAGTCAGCGTCTTCCCACTCTCTGTTTGAGATAGGGTCTTCAGCTACTCGTCTTATCCATGCCATGTTGTCCTCATCCATAGACCATTGAGCTCGCTCTTCAAGTGTAACTTTATCATTGCCCCACACGTTTGCCCCGTGCACAGCTAACCAAAAGCCACCGCTATTATCTTCCGTTATCTCTTTACCATGAGAGAATGACAACAGAGCCTTAGCCCCACTGATACCCTGATAGTTTAGAAATGCGGGAACACAATAGGCTCTGCCCCTAAAGTCTAATTGTAATGGGAAGTATATATTGGTGTAGTCTTTAAACTTATCAGCTTCCCAAAGTATCTTGGCGTATAGTAATCGCTTACTAAACATCCTAGAGTTTTCTGTATGGCAGATAACAGCTTGTTTCTTCCACTCCTTACGTGACACAGGGTTAGTGTCTATGTCATGTGGCTTGTTAGGTATAGGCATATCCTTTGTTGGTGGCATACCACCCATAGCTTCCCCATTGTCCCAAGCGTGCTTCATCACATCTAGTACAAAAGTATTTATCTTAAAGCCAGTAGACTGCATAACATTGACAGCGTTGTATACTTCAGGCATGTCAAAGTTCTCTAGCTCACGCTTAAAGATTTTATTTTTCTGTTTAACTAGGTCTAACTCAGGTAGCTCCTTAGTCCAGTATCCACCACCCGTGACTGAAGTCCACTGTTTAGGTGGCATCACTGTAGGTAGATACTCAGGATTCAACAGCTCATTAAAACTATTACGATTGGTTATCCACTCTCTAGTCTTGGCTGTCTGTTTGATAATCTTAGTACGCTTACGGTTAATAACCTCAACGCCCATTTCAATCATACCTGTCGCTTCTATCATGAGCTCAACCAAACGTATTCCAAGCTGTAGCTTGGTGTTGGTGTCCCACTCTTCCCACTCAGCCACATCATCTCTCTTAGCTGACTCTCTTAGTTTCCTACGCTTATAAGAATAATTCCATGAGCGTTTATCAAGGTCAGTCTTGACTGCCTCATACAACTCAGGGTTTAAGTTCTTAAAGTTTTGTAAAGCTATCTCAGTCTCAATCTTACCGCCCAATGATATAGCCGTAGCTGTCAATGGTTTATGCTGAGTGATTGTATTGATGATATGCTTAGCTGTAATCAAGGCTGATATCTCAGGCTCTACATGTCTTAACTTTGTAAAAGCTTTTTGTGGCTGACCTATTGATTCAGCATTGCTCTCCAAGTATGTCTGTATACACTGAGCTAACGGTCTGATAGTTTGTGAGACCATGACTTTACCATAGCTCGTCACTGACTCCTCTTCACGTTGGACATGTGAGTGCCTACGCTTATTGACTCGCTGTTTCCCCAGTCGAATCATCTCTTCTTCATGTTCTACTTCATCAACGTACTCATTGATGTTCTTAAATATCTCTGTCATATAGAATAAACTCCTTAAGTTATTGTGTTTATAATTGGTGAGCAGTTTTATGTCTTGCTCAGGACACCAGAGGAAAATACCTTGTGGTATCTATAAAGGGTACTTTAAAACTCCTTGCCGTAGTCCTCAGTCCCCGTGACTAGTCTAATAGGCTTCTTGTGTTCTTCCTCACTAGGATGTAAGCCACCCTTGATAAACTCTTCATACCTAGCACGTCTGACTGTATCATGCTGTCCAAAGTCAGCCCAGTCTAGCGTCTTTAAGTATTGTTGATAGTGTCTCTCCTTTACTGGATGAAACTGTCCCGCTTGTTCTAATGTTAGTTCACACATATTTTATTCTCCTAAGAATGTTGGTTTGTTACTGTATTTGTAAGTCAGTATGTCTGCCTTACCGTGTTTGTAGTAGTTACGATATGCAACCACTGCGTCTTCATGTTTGTACTCATCAGGCATAGCTTGAGCAAACGGTGTTAACCCAATGCCGTCTAGCCTGTAAGTACCGTCAGTCAGTCTAAGGTTATCTATCACGTCCCATGACTTGTGGTTAACCTCATGGTTGAAGCGTCTCTTATACTCAAAGTTAAGAGCCGAAGCTAGTTGTCTAGCCCATATCCAATTAGACCATGACTTACCTATCCACAACGTGGACGGATGTTTAGGATGAGTAGACTTGTACGGCACATCAGGTACACCGAGCTCATTAGCTACCGTGCACATCATCTGAGCCGTCTCAAGTATCATCTTAGGTACATGCTTATCACAATGATACATAGCACATACCATAGGGTTTCTATCTAGTACAAATATATTCATTTTGTTCCTCTCTGTATTGTTTTTCTTGCTCATTCCATTTATAAAAAGTGTAATTTCCTTTAGCTAACTCTCGTTCAGCATATTTGAATAAATCAACTGTACCCTCTTTATTGTAATCTTGTTTTATGTCTGCCCAATCTTTATCAAACCTTCCATCTTGTATGTGCCCACTTAAACAATCTGTAGAACAGTCTT